>Ga0315915_1000084_pt1 | contig 65261 bp, 26 predicted proteins | sample MpolbnodulesMG_FD_207738 | JGI IMG/M metagenome (GOLD analysis project Ga0315915, IMG submission 207738) | Medicago polymorpha root nodule microbial communities from Los Angeles, California, United States - branched nodules | ecosystem: Host-associated > Plants > Roots > Nodule | place: USA... | reverse complement strand
GAAGGTATGTATATATGTTGATGATTATTATATGAATAACTTGTTGATGAAATATTACATGAAGGTATGTATATATGTTGATGATTATTATATGAATAACTTGTTGGTTAAATATTACATGAAGGTATGTATATATGTTGATGATTATTATATGAATAACCTTGTTGATGAATTATTACATGAAGGTATGTATATATGTTGATGATTATTATATGAATAACTTGTTGATGAATTGCTATATGAATGCATATGTTGAATTAACATGATGATTATATGATGTTGCAATTAAATGATGAATTATTACATGAATGTTTATATGTTGATGAACTATGATATGAGATGTATATGTTGAAGTGATATGATGATTTTATGATGTTGCAATTGAACGATGTATATTTATGAGATTATAATGCTGATGTTGTCATTGTTGTTGAAGTTGTACGTTGTTGTTGATGTTGTTGTTGTATTGTTGTTGTCGTGGTCGTTGATGTCGTACGTTGTTGTTGAATAAGTTGTTGAGTCCATGCATACTCATATAAAGTTGGGGGCTCATGCCCTGTTGAATGTTAATCATTCATATTGCGTTGATTTTAGGAGTTTATACTCCAGCGTTGTTTTTAGGAGTTTATTGCTCCAGCGTTGCTTTTAGGAGTTTATTGCTCCAGCGTTGATTGGTACCACATGCATACTGCATAGTCAAGTTGTTGTTGTGTCGTTGCATTGTCGTTAATGTTGAGTTGTCGTCGTCGTTGTTGAGATGTTGTTGTTGATTTAAATGCTAAGTGGAAATAAATGAAGCATATATGGAATATTATTGTTGCTAACTATTGTTGTTAATTATTGTTGTTTAGGTTGTTAAATTCCGTTGATGAATTATATGCTTATTATTATTGAATGTGAAACATCACCCCTTCTGTTTGAATGTTGCCTCTACGTGGGTAACGTGCAGATAACCAAGATTAGCTGCTGAAATGAGTTGACTCTCTCACGCGTCGTCTTAGGGTCGCTCTGATACGTAACGGGATGGGGATATTTGCTTGTTTTCCATTTGTTGCGTATTGCTTATGAACTAAGTTGTTAATTTTGAAATAATTTTCCACTGCGATGTTAAATGAATTTTTGACAGGGTTGTTTTAATAAATAGCAATTTTACTCTATTTATTACTTGAAAAGTAGTGTGACATTCCGTTTTACGTTGAATACTCTGATTATTTGTATTATTTACATTGTTGGGAAAACGGGGTGTTACAATTGGTATCAGAGCAGGTCGGTTCGTCCGGCCAAGTAGTTGAGTCGCGTAGTGTCGTATGACAGTTTATTACTGTCATTGTGTTGTCCTGATTGTTGTTTGTTGTGTAGATGTAATACTTGGTATGAATTGGTTGGAGTATAACCATGTTCATATTAATTGTTTTGGTAAGATCGGAGCAAGTAAATACTCTCTCCCGTCCTATTTACAAGAAACAATTGACTTTTAAAAATCATTGAATAATTGATGTATTTGATCTATATTCTAGACCGAGTACATAAATTATTCAATGAAGCTAAAAAGTCAATTGTTTCTTGTAAATAGGAGCAGAGGGAGTACAAGAGATAACATAATATAAATACTTTGTTTGTTACCTGCGCAACATTATTTGTTAACCGAGTAACGCCGTGTTGAGAAGATGGAAACACTTTGTTCAACAACCACTAGGACCAAAACAGAGATAATAAAGAAAACAATCAAACTAGTGAGACAATGAAATAAGAAATGAATAAAAAAGGAATGTTGTAAAACCTAATAATATACCTTCGCGAAAGTGTAGCAGCGTTTTGCTAGGACATGTGATATGACATAGAAGACAAAGAGGGAAATAACACCTAAATAATTTAGAAATGAGATGAAGAATAATATATTACTTAAATGATTGGATGGAAAAGTGAGAGATAGAGAACTACGAACCAGCTGCAGGGAAGAAGATGAGATTGAAGTAAAAATCAACGGTGGCATCGATGTTGGCAAGTTTTTCTTCGCATTCAGCGAGAGCAGGAAAACAGAGATGTAAGAGGGATTTGAAAGGAGCGAAGAAACGATTAACCTCTTCTTCGAGGAGGCGTTTTATCTCTGCTTCCGAGAAGGTTGATTTCAGAAGCCGAGTCTTCTCCTCGATAGTCAGGCCAGATACCTCCGCTTTCTTCAGGTCAAACCTCTTGCTTACAATGTTGTTGATCACAGTGCGAACCACTGGATTAAGTCCGTCGTCGGCAGCGGGAACGCCGTAGAGACAGATTTCAGGCATCCACATGTCTGTATGTTTGTGTGTGTAGAATGTAGTTACGGCAATTTGCTATTGTGATTATAATTTTTATTTTATTTTTTTTGTTGAATATTGTGATTATAATTATATAATTATTATTATTAATATTTTACTTTTTTTGTTGAACCATGGATTATGTACCGACAATGATCGAATCTTGCGCAACATCTTTTGGAAATAAATGATATTTTGGTTCAAACAAATTTTTTGTGCATCTCCTTTAATTTACAAGTTTATTGAAATTGAATGCTTAGATTGAGGGGGAGCTTATTTGATAAATCACTGATTCTCTAGAAGCTCTTTTCAATGCATCAGAATATTTAAATAAAGAATTAGTTCAATAGTTTGTCATCTTCAAAAAGGGGGAGATTGTTGATATAAAACCTAGATCCCTATTTTAGTTTTAAAGATAACAAACTAATTAAATTAAACTTTATTAATTCTGATTGTAATTGTTATATAACATGTGTTCTTGAGTGTTTCTTTTAAGCTAAAGGTACAATAGCATTATATGATTACTAAAGAAAGCACCAAGTTATTTGTGAGAGATTGATCTCAAGCATTGGTCTCAAATGTGGACTAAGTTCAAAACAAGCCAAGCACGTACAGGGAAATGAAAATATTGAGAATGTCACATTTAAGGAAGCAATAAATATTTCAAGTATAAAGTTATATCATGACTAGGAAACATTATTGGAAGCTTACTACAAATGTACATGTGAACAAAAAGAACATATTTAATATCATGTGCAAAAAAAACACAATCATTCTCTAATTGGGATAATTGTTATTACTTTAAACAACATTCGAACATTGGAATAATCAACACAACCATGTAATATATCCTATCAACCACACAACGAAATAGTTACAAAACGGCACATAGTAAAACAAACCTCAAACTCAATCAACAGGTACAGAAACGACAACATTGATGATTCTTTTCCTTTATCAACTTCAGAGCAAACTTCTCTTCACCTAATCTGTTTCTCTTTGCCTGCATCATTGGAGGAAAACATTTGTTTAATTGTATATACTATATACTCATATATACACCTCTCATGCAAAAAAATAGAAATAGCTGTTAGAATGTGAAATTCTTATTGTAGTAACGAATCACTTTACATACCAATTTAATACAAACTATAAGGAGCAAGACCAAAGTAGCATACACAAAAAATAGGACTCACATTCTTCTTTGGGTGGTGTAAAAAACAGGACAAACATTCATTAAAAGATAATATGATTGACTACCAAAAACTCATGATTGACATTTATGTGAGAACTAACAAATATTCCCAGCTTAAAATTTGAAATCAGAAAAGTGTCTCAGTATAGCACTATTTTCATGTATCCAACAAAGAACAAAAACATAGATCAATGGTTTCTACTAAGTGCAAGAATATAGGTACAACTTCATATAACTAACAGCAAAAGGAAAACAAGATAAACCCTGTAAACCATGCACATAGAAGAGAATCAACTATGATATGAATAACTAAACAAATGATTGATTATTTACTTGTCAACACAAATAAAACCTTTGTAATGTAATTTTCCCTTTATATATGATATATGATTTAATACATATATGCTTCACGGACAAAATGTGAAGACCGAATGAATCGTGTATCTCATCCTCAAGTAAATTGGCAAATAGTAGAAACTGTAGACTATAAAGCTAATGGGAAAGAAGATGAAATATATGTAAGTAAACAACAATGCCTCAAAAAATAAAATAAATAAGCAACAATTAAGAAAGTTGTATACATAACTTACACTGACTAGTTCAGTTCTCAAATCTTAATTCATCAAGCAATGATCAACAAAGCAAATTATCAGGAATGCATTAGAGTTGATTCCAGAGGCCATAGTAAACATCAAAGCAAGCTATCAAGATAATCAATTCTTGGAAGGGAATTTGTTGTAATTAACTCGTATTTTAGTATTCCTCGTTCGTTCTTTATTTAGTTTCTATTATAATCATATTATATCATCCATAAAAGACAGTTTTTGCCATTAAGTGTGTACCTGTAGTACCAATTTCTATCACATCCCTTTTTAGTCTTGTTGTTTTTTCCCATTTTTCCTCAACATATGGTGACACTTTCTGTTCACCTCCCAATATAAATACTTACCAGGTTTGAACATTTTTTTCATTCATTTATTTCTATTACACTCATTCTTTCCTTTACACAACACAACAGAGATGATTAATTACAAACATAGTAACAGCAAGAAACAGGATACAAAAGATAGATAGCATCAAACTTATTTATTTTCATCTTTATGCATATTGTATAGTGAAGGTTGCACCAAACAACAAAAGCAGCGGCAACATTAACACTAAAAACACAACATAGACAGCAACATCATCACCAGTTTAGTTATTTTGTTCAAGATTGATAATCAACTCCGGTAAAAAAAAACATGGCACTGTAAATGATTACAAGTACAACATAACATTAAAACCACACATACAATGAGACTATTAAGTGATAAGCGATTATATTGCCATTTTCTATCATTTATTGAGTCGAAAAAAACAAGTAATTGAAACACTTCCCTTATGCAAATATTCTATCTTAAAGGGATTCAAATTTGCATCTCAACTCCACAAAAAAAATTAATTAAAAACAGGATGTGCAAAAATCAACTCTAACATGTTATGTTAGAAGTTTAGCAGTGGAGGAAGCTGTTGATACTGGAGTATGACACTTCCCAATAACCAAGCTTTATCCCAATAAGTGAGGTCAACTACATGAATTAAACCATGTCATAGTGTTCTTCTAGGTCTTCCTCTACTTCTAGTGACTTGACTCCCCACCGTATGGTCTGCTCCCACAAGTCTTCTCTCCACATGTCCAAACCACCTAAATCTAGTATAGTCTTTACCATATTTTCTACTGTGGATACTACCCCAAGAGGTATAATTTCTTTTGAAGTTGGATATTGGTTACCACTTACCAATCTCTTGAATTCTTCAAAGGGAGAGACCAAGACTCCCAAATTCTTGGATGAGAATCCGTTGTAATTAACTCGTATTTTCGTATTCCTCATTCTTTAGTTAGTTTACTATTTTATTTCTATTGTAATCCTATTATATCATCCATAAAAGACAGTTTTTGCCATTAATTATGTAAATTGTGGTACCAGTTTCTATCATATTCCTTTTTAGTCATGTTGTTTCCCATTTTCTCTCAATATATGGTGACACTTTCTCTTCACTTCCCAATATAAATACTTCCTAGGTTTGAACAGTTTTTTCATTCATTTATTTCTAGTATACACTCACTTTCTCTCCTTCACACAACACAACAGAGATGATTAATTACAAACATAGTAACAACAAGAAGCAGGATACAAAAGATTGATAGCATCGAACTTATTTATTTTCATCTTTATGCAGATTGTATAGTGAAGGCTGAATCAAACAACAAAAGCGGCAGCAACAGTAACACCACAAACACAACATAGACAACAACATCATCACCAGTTTAGCGATTTTGTTCAAGATTGATAATCAACTCTGGTAAAAACATGGCACAATAAAAGACTACAAGTACAACAGAGCATTAAAATCCCAGATACAATGGAACTATTAAGTTATAAACAACAAAAGGGTGTTTAATGTTTATATTGCCATTTTCTATCATTTCTGGAGTCGAAAAAACAAGTGATTGAAACAATTCCCTTATGTAAATTTTCTATCTTAATGGGATTCAAATCTGCATCTCAACTCCACCAAGAAAATCAATTAAAAAAGGATGTGCAAAAATCAACTCTAACATCTTATGTTAGAAGTTTTGCAGTGGAGGAAGCTGTTGATACTGGAGCAGGGCACTTCCTTCTCTCACTGACCAAGCAATTATTGAAAAAATTTCTCTCTCTCAATAAGACAGTAAATTAATTTTTCTATCTGCACTGGAGTAGTAACATTAGCAACAATAATTCAGTTATATATTTTAATTTCAATCCTCGTCTTCTCTTGCAATATTCATGTTGGATAGAGTATGCCTCTCCCTCTAGTATTGCTAAACAAACACGGCTTAGGATTGAAATTTGAAACCACCAACCATTATACCATGACATTAGGGTCAAGTATTTAAAGCAAGAAGTTAAGGCTACAGATGAGGCAAATGGGGTTCATTTATGAGGCCATGGATGGAGATAAGGAGAAAATACAAAGAGTTCAATGGGGTAAAAAAAGAGGTACCTCCTAACTATCCATGTTTATAGCATGAATAAAATTTTAACTTCAGTTTTCAAATTACATACTAATTCAATTTTAACTAAACAATACATAGCATTTGATATGATAGAATATGAAGTTGACCTGTCTAAAGCCCGTGTAGAATTATTTTTCCTCCAAGTGTTCAAGAGCCTAAAGTTGAAAATAGTATCATTTAGCATGCAATATTTGTTAAATGTCAAATAATTAATTAGGAAAGAAGGATATTGTAGCATATAGAGATAAATAGTGTCTTAAACTCCATATTAAAATACGATGGCAGCCAAACTTGTTGGTGTTTAGAAACATAAAAAATAGAGAACAAAGAGATAGAACAACACCTCCACACCGGGTTCTTCTGAAAAAGTAGAGAAATAAAGGAATGAATCTGGAAGTACCGATAGCTCCTCCTGGTGAATAAGTATTAACTAAAATCAGACCATTATTTAAAAAGGAAAATATGATGGATAATATCAATCATAACACCACCAAGAATAAGTGTTGTTTCCACAATTTACAAAACAGAAACAAAGAGATTGAGACATCCACAAGCAAGCAAGCAATTTGTCACTTGAGTAGCATCTGATTCCTGAGCAGAACCACTTGATTGCTGAGTAGCATTGTTTGTTAACCGAGCAACGCCGTGTTGAGAAGATGGAAATACTTTGTTGAACAACCACTAGGACAAAAACAAATAAAATAAAGAAAATAATCAAAATGGTGAGACAATGAAATAAGAAATGAATAAAAAAGGAATGTTGTAAAACCCTAATAATATACCTTCGCGGAAGTGTGGCAGCGTTTTGCTAGGACATGTGATATGAAATAGAAGAGAAAGAGGGAAAATACACCTAAATAATTTAGGAATGAGATGAAGAATAATATATTACTTAAATGATTGGATGGAAAAGTGAGAGATAGGGAACTACGAACCAGCTGCAGGGAAGAAGATGAGATTGAAGTAAAAATCAACGGTGGCATCGATGTTGGCAAGTTTTCCTTCGCATTCAGCGAGAGCAGGAAAACAGAGATGTAAGAGGGATTTGAAGGGAGCGAAGAAACGATTAACCTCTTCTTCGAGGAGGCGTTTTATCTCTGCTTCCGAGAAGGTTGATTTCAGAAGCCGAGCCTTCTCCTCGATAGTCAGGCTGGATACCTCCGCTTTCGTCAGGTCAAACCTCTTGCTTACGATGTTGTTGATCACAGTGCGAACCACCGGATTAAGTCCGTCGGCGGCGGCGGGAACGCCGTAGAGAGCAATTTCAGGCATCCACATGTCTGTATGTTTGTGTGTGTAGAATGCAGTTACGAGCTCTCTGCTACTCAGTTGCCTTTTAAAAAAAAGTAGCCATAAAACCTAATAAAGTGATTTAGATGTTAATTTTTTTTATATTTTTTACACATATATTTAAGATGTTAAAATATGACTTTCTACGTAAAATTATAATTTTTCGACAAAGACAGATTAATTATGAATTTTAAAAGCGTTGAAAACTCAAAAAATAAATCAACGAAAATCTGGATCAAGAAATCAATTTCAAGTTTTTTTTTAAGACATCTCTTGAAAAATACATAGAAATGATCTGCAAAGTTTTGTAGCATTCTAACTACGCCTCAATTTATTTTGATTTTTAACCTAAATGTGCAAAATTGCAATTTTGTTATGAGCAAGCATACACTCATGCAAAACAAATTTCGTCCCCTAATTTTATAGGCACGGTAAAGAATTATTTATGAGATTTTAAATGAGTGAATAATTATTTATGAATTGTTTAAGAACTCTAAAATTAAATAAATAATTCATAAATCAATTTTCCTCGATCACATGTATAAATAACTATTATTTTTTTCAAATTTATTAAATAATTGTTGTATCTAAATTATATTATAGTCCAAATACACAATTTATTTAATAAAAAGTTGAGATCTCTTTAAAAATCATAAGTAAATACTTTAAATAAAGACCTCATAAATAAAGACTTAAAACACCTAAAAAACAATAATAATTCACCTTTAAAATCAATTTTGACATTTTAAAAGTAAATACAAACATTATTAAAAAAAAAATATCCCTCAAAAAAAAAAAAAAACCAAACACATACAATTTTTAATTTTTTTTCAAAAGCAAAAGAGAAAAAAACAAAAACAGAGTATTGTTGAGTTGCGTGGTCGAAGGAAAGAGTGTGATTTTACTTCAGCTCGTGTAAAACTGAGAAGCGTGAACTCCAATTCCGTTTGCAACAGTTTCCTCAATCTCAAGTTCTTCAACGATCGCGAAGAACCCTAACAATTTCACATGACTGGAAACGAGTTTCGCTTCTTCTTGTCATGCGATATCAATCTTCCCGTCACTTTCCGCATCGAACGCCTTGAAGGCAATTTACCCTTTCCCAATTCCCCTAATTCAGGTCTATTTCTTTTCATCTTGTTTAAATTCATCTATATCTCTAATTTTGGGATTTTAAATTGACTTAATGTGTTATTTCATGAATCAAATCAATTTGTAAATGTTCATCAGTTTTGACTTAATGTGTTATATTTTGTGATTGGTGTAAATGATTTTTATATATGAAGCACTGACATGAACACTAGACACGATACCGACAGGTTAATGATTTTAGAAAATAAATTAATTGAATGTGATCTTATGTGTCCGTGTTTGGCACCGGACATGCCATTGATCAGAGGTGTCGATGCTACCGAGATTGTTATGGCTTGAACTATCTATTTTGATTAGACATATGTTCATGTGTTTATTTTTTTTTTTTTGTTCTTGTTGTAGAAAATGATGATGGAACTGCAGAGTTATATGTGGAGTGTGCATTGCACATTGATGGCGCGCCGTTTGGACTTCCCACAAGAACAAGGTTATATCATATTGTTATTATTGAAATTTTGTGCTGTTTATATTTCACAGAACTTTTAAGACAGCTGTACGATTTTCGTTTTAGGGATGATTAGGGAATTGGTTTGATCAAGCGTCTTAACAGTTTTTGTCGTTTGTGCTTAAATTCGATAAATTATGCATTAGGAATTGGTTTACTCTACATTTGTTTTGACTGTGACAAATAAAATTTTGGTGGATTGAAATCAAAGAGTGGAAGGGCCGAAGGGGTAAGCCCAACATAAACTGTTTCTATAAGCTATATCTTAGAGCTTATTAAAATAAACTAAAACAACTTATGGATACAGCATAAGTTATTGTTATTATGAGTTCTTTTAAACACTCACACAAGTGCTTGTATCATGAGATAAGCCTACTAAATCTTTGCTGCCCGACCAATTTCAACTGACATACTGAAGGAATAATTGTTACTGGATTATATTTCGTTTGCTTATTTAATGGACAATTATAAGACCAATGATATTGTACGAGCCAAAATGTTGGGCGGTAAAAAACTAACACGAACATAAGTTAAGCGCAACAGAGATGAGGATGTTGCATTGGATGCGTGGTAAGACTATATCAGATTGGATTAGAAATGACAACATTAGATAGAGAGAGTTGGGGTAGCACCTATAGTAGAAAAAATGGTAGAAACTAGACTTAGGTGGTTTAGGTATGTAGAGAGAAGATCTGTGGATTCTGTTGTAAGGAGAGTCGATCAGAGTCAAATCACTAAATGCCGAGGTAGACCTCGAAAAATTAGATAAACTATCAAGAAGGATCTAGAGATTAATGAGTTGGAAGAAATATGGGTTTTGATAGAACACTTTGGCTCCGTTTGATTCATGTAGCCAACCCCACTTAGTGGGATAAGGCTTGGCTGTTGTTTATTTATCGTCAAGTATCCAGTTTTATTATATTCTTTTAAGTTCCATGTGTTGGAGCCTTCGTACGTATTGTGTTGAAAACAAAGATTTGAATACAGATCAGATGTACCTTTCTTTTGTTAATGTTTTTTTTAACAAAACTGTTGGTAATTAGTTTAGTTGCTAGTAATGTTAGTGTGTGTGTGGGTGGGGGGTGGGGTTGAATCATGTTGCCTTACATCACCAAGCCCTATGTTCTTCTCACCGAATAACGGAACCACCTTATCAGTCCTGGTTTTCTTGCGAGTTTCATGATGTTTAATCTTCATAGATATCTCATATTCATTAACCAATCAGAAATGTGATGGTATCATAACGATAATTTATTGTATCTTTGGGTTTTAATATTTTTAAATCATCTGGTGAAGGTTGGAGTCCACGGGACCATCATATTGTTGGAATGAGCTCATCACGTTGACAGCTAAATATCGGGATTTGACTGCTCAGTCACAACTCACTTTCACTGTAAGTTGCAATGGCAGCTTACTACCTTATTTGTGCATCCTTCAATATGTGATTGGTCATTTATGTTGAAGTTTCTATTGGACATTTTTTGTTCATCAATGAATTAAAGCAAGAATAGTATTCTTGTTTTAACTCCATGAAATCATGTGTAGGTTTATTTTTATTTTTTTTAAATACTATACAATTTTTGAAGTGTAATTTTTGTAATCTTGGGTGAGCAGGTTTGGGATCTTTCTCATGGTGAAGGATTGATTGGAGGAGCCACAATTCTTCTCTTTAACAACAAAAAGCAGCTCAAGACTGGGAAGCAAAAGCTTAGACTTTGGGCTGGAAAAGAAGCAGATGGAACATTCCCTACTTCTACACCTGGAAAGGTTAATAATGTGCATTTTAAGTGATTGTATTCATAGGCGTTACATTTTGTTTTATGTTTATTTTTATGAAACCTTTTTAAATCATCATATGATACTCTGATGTGTCCTAGTTAGGTCCCTAGGCATGAACGTGGGGAGTTGGAGCGTTTGGAAAAGCTTTTGAATAAGTATGAGCGAGGCCAAATTCAACGAGTGGACTGGCTAGATCGCCTCACATTCAAAACCATGGAGAAAATCAAGGAACGTGAAAGCTTGAAAAATGGAAGTTCTCATCTGTATGTGGTTGTGGACTTCTGTAGTTTTGAGCATCGAGTTGTTTTTCAGGTATTCTTAGCTCCCACTTGTGACATTTCCTAAAAGGACTTGTCTGACAGTAATAACCATGTTACCCTGGTCAAAGACTGAAAAATCATCATATATATTTATTTAAATGTTCACATGACATACTCTCCCCATCTCCCCTAAAATATATTTACTTATGTGTCTTAGTGTACAAGTGCTTTATCGGTGACCACTATCGTATAGATTTAAAACCCAATCGATTCTGCCTTTATGTAGTCTATCAAATAGTAGTGTATTTGGTTTTTCTAAATTTCTAAAGAACTTCAATTTATATTTTCTTTCAGTTTTCTACTCTGCTTACAAAATACTGTATCACTTAGGTGCTTCCAAAACCATTGTTGAGACTAATTGCTATTCTTCAGTGACATGACTAAATAAATTGTGTGCAGTTTATTTGTATAATGGAAAAAATTATATTGTACTGCCAATCTTGAAGTTGTTCTATTATTATTTTTCACAGCAGTATATGATATACTCCTACATCAAATTCACTAGTATGTAGGATCTCCATATCTAGTTTACCTATTCAAATGTAATTCAAATGCGTGTGGGATCCTTTGAATGCAACCTTAAGAATCCTACATTTCTAAGAATGTTAACATTCCATGCATAGACCATCAAGTTATTGAGGTATCCTATCCTACATAACATACTGGTGTCTAGATGCCCATTTAACAAACAACCCCTGAAGTTATTGGTACTAATGTTTTGTTTATTTGTTTTCCTTTGTGAATAGTATTATTAATGCTGATATAGATCCTACACATTCATTAACTCTTATCTGTTAAAAAATACAGGAATCTGGTGCCAATTTTTTGTTGCCATCTCCTATAGCTTCAACCAATGATATTGTTATTGTCTGGGACCCAGAAGTGGGGAAAATTAATCCCTCTGAGCACAAACAGTTAAAGCTGGCCAGGAGTTTAACCCGTGGTGTCATAGACAGGGATCTGAAGCCAAGCTCAAATGAGAGAAAGTAAGCTTAAACTTCCACGTCCATATATGGTATCCCTAGTATATCTATGATCAGATTAATGTTGCGAAGAATTTACCTTACAGTGCTTCAAATGGTTAAATTGTTAAGTTGCATATCATAAACTATGAAGTAAACACAATTAGCATTTAAATGAAGTTTCATTCCCACTTATGAAACTGAACGCTTGTTGCGATCATGCTTCGTAGATTGGCACGATTCTGATTCCAGTTGGTTAAATTATCAAACTAAATGATTTTAGATTTAACCGGTATTTTTTAAGTTTCTAAACTGCATGTATACTTTTAATAAAACATTGTCAAGATTTATATCTGGAGTTTAGCATTGCAGAGGATAATCTATTAATGTGAAAGAATTTCCGTAATGTACTCCCTCCGTCCCATATTATAAGCAAAAAAAAAATAAAAATAAACTTATTAAAAAAACTAAAACATAGTAGTTTGCAACATAGTTTATTGTGTTATCCTTGAAATAAGTTTTATAGGAAGATGTAAAAAACAATTTTCATTGGTTATTGGCTATTGAAAAAATGAAAGAGAGAGCAAATTGAATGCACTTTGCATTTAATTTTCCTTTGGAAAAGATAATTTTTTGAAACAATAAATATGATAAAAGTTGGTCTTTTTTGCTTATAATTTGGGACAAAGAAAATGAGTTTTTTTTGCTTATAACTTGGGACGGAGGGAGTACCTACTTCTAGGACCATGGTCAGTAATTTTTAAAGTGATTTAGACCCTGTATTAATGAAAATTTAATAAGCCATCAAAATGCCAAATAAAATATTGGGACCGTTTCTTCATTTGTCTTGGTTGCAAAAACCAGAAAAGTGTAAATTGTTACCTGTTCTCTTTCCGACACAAACCTTTTTCCCCTAATTGTTTTCTACTTTGATCTATTGTCGAGCAACTTTTCTTATGTTAGTATTTTAATAATGCACTTTTTTAATCATGTATATAAATATTAACTATCATTTAACTGTTTTGTGTACTCTTTTATGTCAAGGTCCATTCAGCGAATATTGAAGTATCCACCAACAAGGACTTTGAGTGGAGATGATAGGCAGCTCTTGTGGAAATTCCGTTTTTCTTTGATGTCTGAGAAGAGGGCTCTAACAAAATTTCTTCGTTGTGTTGAATGGAGTGATGTACAGGTGAGCCAATTGTCATGTTTTTGAAGTTATTAATAGATATTATGATATATCGCTTTGGGTTTTTTTAAAAAAATATTATGATATATGGCTTTTGGTGTGTTATAGACGTGGTACTTCAAGTTTAATGAGGTATTCTCATAACAATTTACCAAAACCTGAAGCATTGCTTCCTCCATCCTGCTCTTATTCGTCAATGGGTATAAAAGAATTCTGTTATTTAGTGAAATAAATTATGCATTGCCCAATGTTTTATTAATGAATTGGAAATCCTAGCGCATTCGATAGGTAAATCTTAGTCGGTGGGTGGATTAATCAGGGAAATAGTAAGGAAAAATTAGGCATGTTGCCTGTAGATAAATAAGAGGATTGAAAATGAGGGGTCTCTTATCAATTGTTATAATGCCGGGTTCTTTCGGCATTAGGGGTAGCAGACCGTCAAAGCCCTGCAGCATTGTAAGTTGTTGTAATCAGGGAACTTTCCTTTGTTTTCTTATGTTGGAAATTCCACCTTTATTGCAGTCTGCCCCTAGTCGCCTAAATTGCGGCCTTTGGTTTTCCTTCATTGCAGCCTCCAACACCTTCATTGTGTTGGCTTTGAGGGGGTGAATTTAGTCCCACATAGGATAGATAGGACTCTTGAGAAGAGTTTATAAAGAGGAGGCACTACTCACCTTACAAGCCAAATTTAAACATATTATAATAAGATACCAGTTCCTATCAACATCCTTCATCACGAGTCAAATTTATTTTCTAAAGAGTTTCTACTCCTGTAGTGTTTAACCTTCTGTTCTGCAGGAGATGTTGTGGAAAGTATATAGAAAGGGACCCTTCTAATCATTTGCTTATAAACGTGAATTTAGGGCATTGCCTGCTATCTTTTTTGGGATTTCATATAATCAAATGCTTTTATCTCCTATAATGGGAAAAAACTTTTCCAATTGTTGTTGTTCATTGATTTTTTTTGTTTCTTGAATAATCTTGTTATCTCTCTTTGTTTTTCTCCATATTCTTCAGTTCTTATTACTTAATAACAGCTGTAGAAATTTGAATACTGGTTTCATAACAGGAAGCAAAACAAGCACTAGAATTGATGGGCAAGTGGGAAATGATTGACGTTTGTGATGCACTGGAACTTTTGTCTCCGGTTTTTGAAAGTGAAGAGGTAATTACAGAGTAGAAATATTTTGGGAAACTGTACCAGTGTGGGTGTAGGTCTTTTATTTATAGTCAGTAAGTTAGGCTAGTAGTGCAATATAGTGCAGAAGACATCAACACCTTCCACATATCAATCATTATCATAATTTTCTCTGCAAATTAATCATGTGTGTAATACATTTTACTCTCAGCAGACATATAGAGAAGCAGGTTTCTTTTCAATTTTCCTACATATAGTCTTAAATATAAATGCTGAAAAAGATCATTTGATAGACAAGGAAAATTATGAAGGACTGAGGCGAGGATTGAATAAGATATTTGCACTGCAGTTACAACTAGATTCAACAAGGAATAGCAAATCAACCCTATTTGTCTGTTAGTTATAAGGTGTAGCTCCCTTGATATAGCTATGAGTTTAACACCATTGGGGTCATAAACATAACCCTATATCCCACAGATAATGTAGGGGCAAGGATGCCAAACTGCCAATGCACACTTAAGTCTAAGCCTTAAAGTTGGTATAAATTTATCAGTTGCAACTTGTTTTTCACAAGGAGAAATTTGTACACCTGTTTTCAGGTCCGTGCTTATGCAGTGAGTGTTCTTGAAAGAGCTGATGATGAAGAGCTTCAATGTTACTTGCTTCAATTGGTTCAGGCTCTTCGGTTCGAGCGATCTGACAAATCTCGGCTTTCTCATTTTCTTGTCCAGCGTGGTATGTGCATGGGGTAGTAAGTGCTAGTTCAGGTGCTGTTTCTGGTTGTATTTGGCTCTTAGTCTGAAAGAAACTTGTAATTTTTTACAGCATTAAGCAATATTGAATTGGCAAGCTTTCTTCGCTGGTATGTGGCTGTTGAACTTTATGACCCTACATATGCAAAAAGGTTTTACTGCACATATGAAATTCTGGAGGAGTATATGATGAAGGTGTGAACTTGCAAAAATTTCTTAATACTTGAGTATTTGCTTATTATCATGATAACTGTTTTACCTGTTAGCTGTATTTGGAAAATAGGTTTGATGGGATATTATGTGTTCCTTTAATGTTGCAAGTCTGGCAATATAGCTAAGCCGTTTCTGCTTCATTTGTATTGCCACAGTAGAAATATTTTCCTATTTTAACATAAGAGATTCGTTCTTGAACCAGAAAAGTTGCGTATGTAACCTGGCTTATGCACTTTCACATCTCAGATGGGAGCTGGTGCGAACGGAGAGGAAGATGGATTTAAACGTTGGCAGAGTTTAGTACGACAGACAGAAGTAACTGCTCAGTTGTGTTCAATCACTAGAGATGTCAGGAATGTCCGAGGTAATACACAGAAGAAGATTGAAAAGCTTAGACAGCTACTCTCTGGTCTTCTTAGTGAACTTACCTATTTTGATGAGGTATTGGTCTAAGATGATGCTGTGGAGTCATTTATTGTTCATCTTCTTTTATTTTCCAAGCTTAAATGAATGATACATCTGGAGAAACTATTTAACGTCAACAATTATTGATGCTATGTTTCTTCTGTAGCCAATACGATCACCTCTGACACCAGATGTGCTCATCACTGGGATTGTGCCCTCAGAGTCAACAATATTTAAAAGTGCATTGCATCCTTTGCGCCTTACTTTTAAAACAGCAAATGGTGGAACCTGTAAAATTATATTTAAGAAGGGGGATGATCTTCGCCAGGACCAATTGGTATTCCTGCAAAACCTTCTTCTTATATTCTGTGTGTATGCTTGCAATTGGATATCTGTCTACATGTGTGTAATGGTGCACCAAAACACATTCCTGCCCATGTGCTTTGACAAACACACAAACTCTATCTCATGAATTTGGAGATAGATGTTCAGGAAACACGAGTTTAGTTACATAAATATTTTTCTTTTTGTAGGTTGTTCAAATGGTATCATTAATGGATCGATTGCTAAAGTTAGAAAATCTTGACCTGCATTTAACGCCATACAAGGTTCTAGCAACTGGGCAAGATGAAGGCATGTTGGAGTTCATTCCATCCCGTTCGTTGGCGCAGGTAGAGCCATTTTTTTTAACGCTTTTTCTTTATTAGTATGCAGTCACTGCTTTGTCTTTTTGTAACTTGAATTTTCTTCTATATTGTTATTTTTTAGTTTTAAGTGTTTTAGTTTCTTCCATATTGATATTTCTTGTCAAAGACTTGGTTTTATTATTGTTGTATAATTTAAATGTGAAATATTTGATATATAGTAGTAAATCTATTTACTTTGATAACTTTCAATGGCTTCGAAGCTGATATCTCGGTCTGCATGTCATGAATAATGATTTTTTTACCTTTATTTCATATCTGCTTACTTTTTTAAATAATTTGAAATTATTAGATTGGATTAATATTTATTCATTATCTTTAAGCATTTAACTTATCACTTACAGAAAATGTTAAAAAACCTCTGGAATTTTGTAAAGCAGTGTTTTTCAAATGGACAGTTGATTAATGTATTTGCAAAATTTTATTGGAGAAAGTTTTAAGTTTACTTGCTAGTATTTTTATGAAAGATTTTATTTTTATCATTTACTTTTTTTTATTTAGAGGAGGGTGTTTACAAAATGCATGTCAGTTGGTAGTTTCTTTTTAGGGTTGCTTTGATATTATTGGGTACTGAAGTTTATTAATTGCATTTTTTAGCTGTATCCTCAACTCTCTTTTCCTCCCTTTATTGGACAATTATTTTGATGATCCGTACATGATCATGTTGACTTTAGCATATTCAATCTACCAGTTGCTTGACTAATATGTAACCCTCTCATGTCTAGATTTTATCGGAGCATCGCAGCATCATAAGCTATTTGCAGAATTTTCATCCCGATGATCATGGACCTTTTGGAATTACAGCCAACTGTCTTGAAACGTTTATAAAAAGTTGTGCTGGCTACTCCGTTATTACATATATACTTGGTATTGGAGACAGGTGGGTGATTGTTGATTTTATTCATATTTTTTGTCTAATAGTGATATTCATATGTTGTTTTGGTACTTCTTATTTTGTGTTGGTAATATGATGCTGTGTTATTTGCACAGTTGCACCAATATCTTCCAAGGCCCCCACACCCTGTAAAATGGTGGTGGCGTTGGTTGTTACGATTGGGTAGATTTGGACCAGGGATATAGTCAATCAGAAAATGGGGGAGTTTGTCTGTTTGGTGTTGAAATTTAACATACCTTGTGTTGTCAAAAAGAAATTTCTACAGTCAGGATTTGAATAGTTTCTGATGTGTCATCATAAAATTTTCTGCTTTGTTTAGTTCAGTGATTTGAACATCTTTATGAATATGTGTATCCTTTTCCCTTGTTCTTGGATAGGGTCGTCTTCATTGCTTTTTGGCAATCTACTTAATGAAAATTTTCCCGTTTCCTTTAGAAAATGAATTATGCTTACTGACCGTGTTTATATCTTATATGTTACTTCTTTGATTTTCTTTTTACCTGTTTTACTTTTTTCAGCTTCTGAGGAAGATGTCTCTTTCTCTGTTGGTGTTGTTTCTATTTTTCTCTTGGTAATAAAATTTAATTGATTAAAAATAGATACATAAACTTAGTTTGGTAATGTCAAAATCTTCACTCAATACTCTAAGAAAAAATTATCTCAACTGTTTCGAGTTTTTCTCAAATTGAGTTGTTAAATTTAGGGAAAATTGCATTCACCTCCTTGGAGTATGCTGAAATGACACATACACTATATATTGTAAGAGATAACGATCTCCACTCAATTACACAAACCTTCTCTCTACTATGTAAAAGTAGAGGTGGTGTCACTAAACAGAATTGAGGAGAGGTGTGTGCAATTTCTCCAACAAATAAGGGTGGTGAGCATTCTCATTTAAAAAATAGGAAGGCTACTGTTTTGTTTAAACATACCTCATAGAAGGTGAGTGTAATTTTCCTTAAATTTATAAAGTATGTAACTCATAAAAGGCATCCAAGTCCTCCCCTCACAACTTTTAGTTAAGAAATTGACATGTTATTCTATAATTTATGAAATTGGCATGTTACATTGTTCACTTAATCTATAATTTCTCCCAATTTGAAGTGATAGTTTGCTATTGTTAGGCACTTGGACAACCTCCTCCTAAGAGACGATGGAAGCCTTTTCCATGTTGATTTTGGTTTTATTCTTGGGCGAGATCCTAAGCCATTTCCACCACCAATGAAGCTCTGCAAGGAAATGGTTGAGGCTATGGGTGGAGCTGAAAGGTAAAGTTTCCATGATTCACTTCAGATTTCAACACATTGCTTGTGTGATTTTGTGGCTTAAATTATGAGACGGTGTTTTTTTTTTCCTTGTGCTCTTGCAGCCAATATTATACAAGGTTCAAATCCTATTGTTGTGAAGCATACAACATTCTTCGGAAATCCAGTAACCTAATTTTAAATCTATTTTACTTAATGGCGGGTTCCAATATTCCTGACATAGCTTCTGATCCTGAAAAAGGGATTCTTAAAGTGAGTTATCTCCTGTTTCAGTAAATAGGTTACAACTGTGCTTTTGTTCTTATACCAAGACTTTCTTGTTGTACAGCTCCAGGAAAAGTTTCGGTTGGACTTGGATGATGAAGCCTGCATACATTTCTTCCAGGATCTTATCAACGAAAGCGTGAGTGCATTGTTCCCTCAGATGGTTGAGACCATTCATCGTTGGGCTCAATATTGGAGATAACCCCGATATCTGTATCTGTTGGGTTTCATTAAGTTATTGTTATTAACCAGGTAAGCTCTAGTTACATTCAGTATACACCTATAATTTTGATGGATTTCATTGCTTTTTCTGGCAATTGTATGGCATGACTTAGAACTTCAAATTAAAACTTAATCACTGCTTGTCCTTGCTTTTTGAAAACAAGATACCAACATGATCATTGGCACTATTTGGAACATAATAATACTGTGCATTTTTCATTCCTATTTGAGTGGATCTACAACATTTTCTATTCTTTATAGTTGTTTCCTTAAAACAGAATGATCTTATCTACTGAAAATCTCTCAATGCTTGACAAATTGAAAATGGATGTTTCCCTCGGGCTTCTTCCTCATATTTTCTCACTTTTTTCCACTTTACAGCATCTGATGCTGTCTGGAGGCTTCTGAAGCAGGTGTATAACGTGTGCAGCTTTATCTTCTCTTGGAAGTCCATAAGGAGAGTGAGACATCAGACACAAGTCGCAGCTGTGATGTCAGCTGTTAGCACAACTAATTATCCTGTTGGCAGTGAGGTTGTCTGCAAATGTGTAGATAAATTAATACTTTTCCATTCTTTTGGATATAGTTGTATTAAGATACATCATAACTTGTAAAACTTTTATCCTTTGCAAACTAATGGTCGTTTAGGGTAAACTAGCCTTTTGCCATTCGTATAGAAGCCCACTTACCTACCTAGTCACTAACCAACATATATTATGTAAATAACTTCAGCTATGATCCCATACTTTTTGCCAAATAGGCCAGAGATAAATTACCAAAATTGCATCTGTTTGGATTGTGAATATTGAAAAGTGCGACTCTTTTTTAATTCATGTACATTCTGTATACCTTGATTTGATACATCATGCACTTGAATTGAATGGAAGTTTATATCTGCTATAGAGTATATGGGGATAAGGGGCACATTTATTAACACTGGGAAACTTGCAATGTAGGTTAGAGAGCTTCTTTTTCCATCTTCATGGTTCTTAAAAACAGCTCCCGTCTGAGTTTATCCCATCCAGAAAGAAAAAAAAAAACCATTCTTTTTATTTACCCGTCTGGACACTAGAAAGAAAGAAAAAAACAGTATTTTTTCCACTTCCGGATGGGTAAAATCTAGAGGTGCGATTATTTGTTTTTGAAGTGTGTGTACATACATGAACGTCCTCAATGAGAATGATGAATGTAAGATACTGGGTTAGGTTTGGGTCTAGAACCAACCAGTGTGTTGAGTATTGAAAAGTCTACGACTATTGATGTGGCTGGTTTATAGAGAGGAAAATGTGGATAAGGGGGAGATGCCTTGTGAACTTGAGCAGAGAGAGATAGTATGGCATCTCTCCTCCGAGGAGCTCTTGCTTTGCGAGTATAGAAATCATTCCCTGTAATAGTTCTTATTTCGACTAATAATATAATGTGTCGCTTGAATTTGGGTTCCTATCAATAAACTTATGGTATTGACATGTATGGTCAGATATTCATTTAAATACAAGGAACATAAATATCAAATCCACTTGTGTTGGATAATATATACCCTCCTAAAAATAAGTTGAGCTGCGTAAACTATCTAAGTGATTTTTTTTTTTTTGCTACATCTAAGTGAATGCTTGGATACACATTTTCAATGTGAATGTAGCTTCAGAAGCTCCTATTTATAGCTTCAGCTTCAATGTGAATTTCCGTCGTGAATTTAGAACCTCTCACCGCGTTTCCAAACATTTGCTAAATTGCTTTCGAACTTCGTTTCGAAATAACACATATTTAGATATAGTACAGGCTTTAAAAAAAAAAGTTCAACTTGACAATCTATCACATTATTTTAGCTTATGAATATAATTTTTCTTTTTGAAGAAGCTAAACTAGCTCATCTAAATTGATACTAGAGAGAATCAAATCTGAGACCTCATGAAGGAGCACACTTCCAGATCCCAAGCTAGGACCACTAGCTTATGAGTATAATTAAATGACAATAGTTACAATTGTAAAAGCATTTTCAACGGAGAAGACTTTGACTATAATATGATATGAGATGCGTTATACCACAATTAAATATTGACCTTAGGTGTAGTTGATTAACAAATAAATATTGCAATCAATTTTTTTATTAAAACAAAAAACATCCTAGTATCTTGTATAATCAAGCTTTACACAAAAAAAAATCCTAATTACTGGTAAAATAATAAAGTAGTCACTCCTATTTGGCTTTAGAAGGTTCGAAAGCAGAATCTTGATGAAGGGTCTTTTTCGTTATTTTCAACCAAGGGAATGAAATAAATAAATAATCCCGGTGCTATCCTTTTTTTTCCTCTCTTTCTTTTCCCATATTAAGCGTTGGAACAAAGCTTCCTTCATCTCTGTACGTACCCGAAGCTTTCATCTCCAAGGTAAATTCAAATCTCAGATCCATTCCCTTCATTCAAATCGGTTTTAGATTTTCACTTTGTTTTTCAATAGCACTTCAATTTCAAACGAAATCGGTATTTTTTCTCAATGCTTTGATCTGAGGGTTTTCGGATCAAACCGTTTAGATCCTTCCGTTTCTATACTTTTTCCGATCCATTTTCATTCTGTTCTCTTATTGTTTTGTTCTTATTTCATTTCTTTCATTGCGATCGGTTTCCAAATTGTTACCGTGCGATCGATTTGCATGCTACTTTTTTTTTCTTTCAAATTTTTCATTTAGTTTAGTAGATTTACGTGAAGAAATTGTGAATAATTTTATAAGATTCTCTTTTTGTTTTTTGTTACTGAAATTTTGATTTGACTGTGAAATTAGGTCGGATCAAGGAAGTGAAGGAGAAATGGGGTTAACATTCACGAAGCTGTTCAGTCGGTTATTCGCAAAGAAGGAAATGCGAATTCTGATGGTTGGTCTCGATGCAGCTGGTAAGACAACCATCCTTTACAAGCTCAAGCTTGGAGAGATCGTCACCACCATCCCTACCATTGGTAAGTTTCTGTTACTATATGCTTTTTATATGTAGATGTGAGAATATGTGTTTGTTCAGTATCAGTTTGATCTACATGTTTGATATCATAGTGGGAATGCCAGGCATGTTTGGTGTCACAGTAGGTTTGTCAAAGTCACTATGGCTCGTTGTGATTTTGGCGTACCAACTATTATACCAAACATAGATTAAAGTTATCTTCATGTTTTAATTATCTAGGACATGCCATATATAATTGAGTTCTAGGCCAATTACCTCAGTGATCTTTGAAATGGAACTATATATATGAAGAAACCTTTAAATTTTATGTTTTTAACTCTGAGATCCCAAAGTATGTTGGTCATTTTAGATGCCAATGCCATGTACTCCCTTAGTTCGTATATGCTTGTCTTTTAAGTTTGTTTTACACAAACCAAGAATTAACTTTAATTTACAATTTAATAAGCAACTTTCAAATGATCATTACCTTTTATTGGCCCACCCATTCATTTAGTGTTTTGTCTATTTTTCATTAATGTAAGTGGAATTTCATTGATAAGATAATGGTATGATCGACAAAAAGTAGTTATGTAACCATCAAAATGGTAGATAAATAAGAACTATTTTTTCCTCTAAAAAATTAACAATCAAAATGGAATGGAGGAAGTAATGTGTGATGCTTTGAGACCTGATGTCTATACTGTGTTGTTAAATAGCAGCTATAGCATAGCAGAAATTGAACAAACACTATTGTTCTACGGTTAATACCTTATTTAGTATAAAATGTTATCAAACAGCGGTTACAGTTGTGCTATAGCACAAAGTGGAATTTAACAATCCACTATTTTCTGCTATCCACGATTGACAACACTTTCCAAATACTCCTCAACAACTACAATATTACTTTTGACAATGCTTTCTATGATGGATTATTGGTCATTATTATAATACTATTGTGCATTGTGTCAGATTGCTGAATTATTGTGACGCTGTTGTGTAGATGCTTGAACATTTATTTATTGATTTGTTTTAGGGTTCAATGTGGAGACTGTGGAGTACAAGAACATTAGCTTCACCGTTTGGGATGTTGGAGGCCAAGACAAGGTGTAAATTTTTGCAGTACATTATGTTTAGTTGCAATTTACAAGATTTCAGTGTAAATAACTGAACATATCTCTGAGAATTGTCTTGGAAATCAGTGGCTGAATACTTGTGTTTTCTTCTACAGATTCGCCCCCTATGGAGGCACTACTTCCAGAACACTCAGGGTCTTATATTTGTTGTAGACAGCAATGACAGGGATAGAGTTGTTGAGGCCAGAGATGAGTTACATAGGATGTTGAATGAGGTACTTTAATTTTATTTGAATTATTTGGGCCTTTGATGCCATGTCTTCACATTCATATTTGTTCATGTTAGATGCTCCTATGACAAATTTAGGGAATTCATTAATATAGACCATGTTTAGGATCACTCGTATGTGGCTGAAAGGAAGCACCTTTAACTAGAGTAGTTAATTTTGACTGGTCTAAGAATCATATCGTCGACCTATGAAGAATATTTTTTTATGTAGTCTCAACATATTCAAAGATCTCTTTTTGGGTTTTGTGTAAGCAATACTCTGTTTTAATAAGGAAATGTCAAACATTTTCCTGTATCTACTACCACTGTGACTTTGATACTCATGAGTTTAATACAAGATGCTATCTGTTGCTGGATCATAATTTCTGATAACTCTTATCTGTTGTGATTTTGTTGTACATATTAGGAGTTGAATCACCAGTTCTTGTAAATTTCCTAGGATGTTTAGTGCTTCTAATTTTGAATGAGCTTCTATCTCAACTTTAATGTGTACAAGTATCACAAAAGAATCATCAGTCTCCTTGCTCTTTTGCTTTCTGTTTTTTTATGTTTGTGAATGAGATAAAATGAGACATTTTGAAAACGTTTATTTTAATTATCTTTTCAGGACGAACTGAGAGATGCAGTATTGCTTGTGTTCGCCAACAAACAAGATCTTCCAAATGCAATGAATGCTGCCGAAATTACTGACAAGTTGGGTCTTCACTCTCTGAGACAGCGCCACTGGTAAGTATTTTGATGATGAAGCACTTCGTGTCCAGTATTGATTGGAGTCTTTTGAGATCTAACATACTCTTCTGGTTCTTCCAGGTACATCCAGAGCACCTGTGCAACTTCTGGGGAGGGTCTTTATGAAGGTTTGGACTGGCTTTCCAACAACATAGCCAATAAGGTAATAATTGGTTTACTCCCTTTTTGTACAAATGTTGATTTGAATATAATGCTTACCAAATGAAAAATGTAAAGCTTTAGCTCATTGAAAGTATATGCAAAAGTGCACTGTGCAATGTGTCTTTGTGGTTCTTACCCTATTCTTGTATTCTTTAAAACAAAAAAAGCATTAATAGTACTTGTCCTTACTAGTTCCTCTAATTCATTCCAGAAAAAGTAAGTGTGATCTCTGGAATCACTTGGGTGAATTTTTTTCCTAATTCTTTTTGCCTTACAGGCTTAATGCTTATCGGGAGTATTGTGGATTGGTGATTCTGGATGCAGGGGTGAATATTATCTAGCTTTGCTTCTTGGGTCTTGTGGAGTGGTAATTCTGGATGCAGAGGAAAATATTATCTAGCTTTTATTTCTTGGTTGTCTTCTGAAACAACTTGAATTTGTGTTTATGACTTTATGTATTGTGGTTTAGGATGATGGTGCCTAAAATTGTAGTGGAAATTTGTTTCATGGGCTTTGTAATACTTATGCGCTATCTATTGGTTTTCAATGCAATGCCCATAGTTGTAGTTGAGATACAACTAAATGTGCCTCGAGTTCTACTTATAGTTTTCATACATAATATATAATGAGTTTTTGATGGGGAATTTGTTTATATTTATATTGTTTGCAAGATAGCAGGGTAATTTGATTACTGTTAATGTTTTATCTGTGGATGGGATGGGGGGTAATGCATAGGGCTTAACTGGATTTATTTGGAAAGAATAAATTGTGTTGTTTAGATGGAACTGGCCAGCTGGGTAATGTTTCCTGGTGTCAAAAGTATGCATTTAGTTATACAGTTATGCAAGATTGGATTTGAAAAAACAGTCCAATTTTTTTTTTTTTAAACTTTCACAAATGATGGGAAGGGTCAACCTTATACTAAGATTGTATAACTGGCAATCTGGCATCAGTCGTTTATAAACTAAAAGTGCAATGGAATAATTCAAAACAATCACTAAATAATATCTGAACAAAAAAAGCGCCCTGAAACCTGTACCCTCACCCCCACCAACATCATGGCTACTGCAACCACAAATCTGAATGTGTTGCCCACCACCGATGATTTGCTGTTTGACATATCGCGTATTATCCTATTTAAGCTTTACATTTTGTGTAATTGTTTTTTGTTGTGTTCAAGTTTAGTTTGAACCTATGAGAGTTGTTGAAAAGCATCAATGTTAGTGTTCTCTCTCCACCCTTCAAATGACATCAAATAACATGGTAAAGATAGCTAAATTTGAGGAAAATTGTTGTATACACATTTGTATAGGCTGAAAAACACATGTAAATTACTCAAATGTTCTTCGGCAGTTAACTGCTGAATTATGGAACCGGCTGTAGTTAATTACCGAGGAAAACTTCGGCACTAAACTACCGAGGAAAACTTCGGCAGTTAACTGCCGAGGAAACTTCCTTCAAACCTGTTTTTTTTTACAAAAACCATAAATTGTCATTATTAATATTTATTGATTTTGAATGTTTCAATCATTATTTTTGTACGTTTCAAACAATTGCAGTATTATAGTTATGCATATATATCTTAATAAGAATAGCATTTAAATTAATGTAAAAATTAAGCATTTGAATATTGTTTTGCACATTACTTAAATAAAAATAAAAAAATCGTTAAAATAATTGTGCACAACGATTTTTTTTTTAAGGTATAGTATGTTGTTATATTTTCACCATTAAAATAATTGTGCACAACGATTTTTTATTTAAGTAATTTGCAAAACAATATTCAAATGCTTAATTTTTACACTCATTGAAATGTTTTTTGAGGACTTAAATGCTATTTATTTTTTTGGTCAAGATTTAAATGATATTCATATTAAAATATATATGCATAAGTATAATATTGCAATCGTTTGAAACGTACCAAAATAATGATTGAAACATTCAAAATCAATAAATATTAATAATGACAATTTAAGGTTTTTGTCAAAAAAAAAGTTTGAAGTTTCCTCGGCAGTTAACTACCGAAGTTTTCCTCGGTAGTTTTACTACCGAAGTTTTCCTCGGTAGTTAACTGCAGCCGGTTCCATAATTCGGCAGTTAACTGTTAAAGGACATTTGAGTAATTTATATGTGTTTTTCAACCCAAACAAATGTGTATACAACAATCTTCAAATTTGAGACCACTTATAGTCAATCCGTTTTTGGATCATCCTTTTGTCCTACTCATTGTCTGTGTATATGGAGGTATTTAATTTGATCGTTAGACTTCATATTTAGGTCTGATAATGCCCTCTTATTTATCATTTTTTTTTTGGGAATATGCCCTTATAATATTAAAAATAGTTTTTGATTAATTTTTAATATTTTAACATATTTTTTTAATAAATATAATTATTTCATCATAATCCAATTTTAAATAATATTATATAATTATTTTATCTTTTCTGTACACGTGTCACTCCTATTATATTTTTTTTTGAGAGAACTCCTATTATATTTTTGTTTACCTCTTTTCTATTTTTTAAAAATTTATTTTCTATTTAGGATAAATATCTCAGAAAAATACATACACTATTGTATATTATCCGTTAAATATTTCATTTGATGTTATAACTATTTCTAAAATTTTAGGTGGTATAAACATCTAAATAAAATACACATAAATTTTTGTCATATTTAATCAGGACTTTAATAAATTACATTTGTTTTAACATATGTTTTCAACGAACTTAATTATTTACTCATAATTCAAACATAAAAAATTATACTTTATTTTGTTTTTTGTGCACTTGCCTTCTCCTTGTTAATTTTCATAATTTTTTTTACAAAATTATTATTTTTTATCTAGAAAAAACATATCAACAAACTACACCAAATTTATTTAAAGATATAATTTAAAGTTAAAAAGGCAGCTCAAAATCATATATTCTCTTTATATATAATATATATAACTCAAATAGTAAATATTATATATGCAACATGGCCAACACCGTAAAAATACATTAGTAATTTAAATGAAGAGATAAAATTGAAAACGACGACAAAAAAAATTGATATATTTTAGCACTTCAACAACATTAAAGTGGAAAATATGATGTACATTGACCAATTGAATTGTAACACATACGTAAATTCAACTAATTTTATATTTAAAAAACTATTTATAAAAAAAGTATGATTATCGCAATTGGATTGGTTAATATGATGCGACATTATGTCACAAAATGCAATCCATTATTTTGTTTTATTTTATTTTAAGCAAAAAAAATAAAAGTTATGGTACCCTTTTGACGTAATAAAATCAAATCTCGCACACTTCTCAATTCCTATTCCGCGTTGTTGCAAAGCATTCTTCTCACCCTTCTCTCTCTGTCTCTGCGATTTCTGCTACATCAACTTTTCTTCTTCCAAGGTAAATTCAAATCTCAGATCCAATCTCTTCATGCAAATCGATTCCTTTTCCATTCGTTCGATCTATTCAGATCCTTCTGTTTTTCATCGTTCAGTTAATTTTCTTCTTTTATCGATTTTTTCATTTGATCTTGTAATTTTATTCTGTGCGATCCGATCAACAGTCAAAATCGATTTTTCATGTTACTTTCTTTAATATTTTTCTTGTTTAGCGTGAGATCTGGTTGAATCTGATGATGTCGATGCACTTTGTTGTTGTATTAGCGTTTTGATTTAGGATTTAATTTGATTTGCGTGAAGAAATTATGAATAATGTTTATGTTTTGGTGATTTGTTATTGAAACTTTGATTGAAAATTAGGTTTGATCAAGGAAGTGAAGGAGAAATGGGGTTAACATTCACGAAGCTGTTCAGTCGGTTATTTGCGAAGAAGGAAATGCGAATTCTGATGGTTGGTCTCGATGCGGCTGGTAAGACCACCATTCTCTACAAGCTCAAGCTTGGAGAAATTGTCACCACCATCCCTACTATTGGTAAGTTTCTCGGTTCGACTTTTGTTGTTAGCTAGATTCATATATCATAATTGTTATTTACCTGTTTGAATTTTGATTTGCAAGTTTTGCTTTTGTATGGACACACAGACATGTTGACACCGATCATTATTTGAGAAAAATTACATAATTGAACGTAATCTCACTAGACACACATTTGGTCTGAAGTGTCGGTGCTATGTAGTTCACTATAGGTTTTATCCTGGTTGGCATTTGTAGAATTATCTGTATGTATTGATTGTTTTGGTCTTTTGCTATATAACCGACTTCTTTGCATGTTAACTCAATGATTGTTTAACATTGAATGTGATCTAGAGGTCCACACATTGTTAAATCTGTGAAGAAGTTTGCCTTTATATTTAACAATGAAATCCCTAACTTTATGTCATATATTGTTTAACATGTGTGCTTGATGTTAGATGTGCAAATATTGTTAAACAACTATAATGACATTGTTTGGATTATGTTCTACCTTACAAAAGCTTCTCAATTGAAATATGCATTTGGTTTGTAGATTGTTAAGTTCATTCGTGTTTATGGAGTTGTTACCCTTAACATGTAATTTCATTCATGTTTATTTTAAACTTGATGGGAAACTTTATTTAAAATATTCATGTAATCAAAAGATTATTCTAAAAAGCTTATTCTAATTTTATTTTTGCAAGAGTGCTTCGTAGAAAGGTTGAAATCCTGTTATTTGTATTCATTAATTTATTTTTTATATATTTTAATTTAGGGTTCAATGTGGAGACTGTGGAATACAAGAACATTAGCTTCACTGTTTGGGATGTCGGAGGCCAGGACAAGGTATTTTATTCAAATTCATTTTGAAAATAGTGTACTTCACAAGATATTTTAGTATGTGGCTAAAGACTTGTGCTTTCTTCTACAGATTCGTCCCTTGTGGAGGCACTACTTCCAGAACACTCAGGGTCTTATATTTGTCGTTGACAGCAATGACAGGGATAGAGTTGTTGAGGCCAGAGATGAGCTACATAGGATGTTGAATGAGGTACTTTTCTTATATTTAGTTTGGCATGTTGTGCTATATTTTCTTTCCATCCACAAATTTGTTGAGAATTGAGATAGAAAGATACTCTGTTGTCAATAGCGGCCGCGTTTTGGTGGTGCGAAACGGGAAAATCGGGTCAAAGCGGGCGCATAGTCCTTTTTACAGTCAAAATGAAGAATGAGTAGAGATCTGGGAATAAAAATGATGAAGAGAAGATGATTGTGATTTCCATACTTTTATTTATGTAGAAGAATCATGAGAAAAGTGAAGAAGGCAAGTAGATCTGTGATAACAAGTGTGGCGGCTGGGAGAAGGAAAGTAGATCTGAAAAAGTGAGGCTGCTGGGAGAGAGAGAGAGAAAGAAGCTAGGGTTAGTGTAGATTCTGTATTAGAGTGTTGCCAATGACTAAGTTAGGCCCAATGACTAAAGCTTACATATTTTATATAAGTAAATAACAATGGTATTAATACTAAATATTAATACAAAATAAATTTTCATTTAGATTAATAAATATATGCTTCATTTATATTAATATTAATTATTAAATACATTTTATAATAGTATTTAATAATAAAAAAATTAATAATCTTTAATTTTTCATTTACTATTAATACTAAATATATTATTTTCATACTTTTTTAATCCTTAATTAATAATATAATTTTTAATTTTAGTGTCCGCGTCATGAAATAGCGGCCGCTACGCGCCTGCATACCGTGCCGCGTCGCTTTTCCACTTTGACAACAGAGGAAAGATATAGGAATCAAATTGATTTATGAAGATGTGTTGCTTGTACAACTCTGATTTGGGTAGAGATACTGATACATGATTCTAGATCATAATGTTCACTGGTTCAATGCGTGTCTCTGTGGATGAAGATGAATTTCTGTCGAGCTTCTTATGGGAAGCATGTCCCTTCATCATTGTTGCTGTTAATTAATCCATGTTTTTGCTGGATCATATTTTCTGATGACTGCTGTATATTAATCTGTCTTTTGGTAGTTGATGATCAGTTTTTCATAGTCAAATACCCTATGAATTTACTGCTTCTGATTGAATGTAGTTCTGTGTCTATTTCAATGTATAAAATGTTCATGAAAATAATTATCAGTGTCCTTGAGTCCATGTTCTTTGTTCTCTTTTTTGTGTTCTTGTAAAATGACAATGTTTTAAACCTTTATTTTAATTATAATTTCAGGATGAACTGAGAGATGCAGTGTTGCTTGTGTTTGCCAACAAACAAGATCTTCCCAATGCAATGAATGCAGCTGAGATTACTGACAAGCTGGGTCTCCACTCTCTCAGACAGCGCCACTGGTAAATAATTTGATAATGCTACATGTAGTATTTGGTGTTAATAGACATCCTACTGTGTTCTAACAAACGCTTCCGGGTCTCCCAGGTACATACAGAGCACTTGTGCCACCTCTGGGGAGGGTCTTTATGAAGGTCTGGACTGGCTTTCCAACAACATTGCCAATAAGGTAGCTATTGGTTTTCTCCCTCCTCTATTTTTATTTTTTAACACTTAAAAATGTTCTTGTCCCAGAAAAATGTTGATATGCAATAATTGAGTGCTTTTAGTCCCTGATTTGGGACTCGTGAGACTAATTTATTTACTTTTTGGTTAAATGCAAGTATGAAATTGTATAAATGTGTATATGGGACCAAAGTTAATATATTTCCAATTTTACAAGAACTAGAAATATATCTTGTGGTTTAGAATCTAAACCTTTTTGAAATGCACAATAAATGTTTTTTTTAGATGTAAATTTGTAGTTTGATAGACATGGTAGAGAAGTTAAGCTCACACCCATACTCTAGGCATCTAGATGCATCATTATTTTCCCATCATCCCTACTTATGCAATACTTATTAGGGGTTGGTTTACTTAGTAGTCTTTTTCTGGGGGACTTCCCCCCTTCTGAGCACCTAAACATATTCTACTTGCTTCTATTTCGTCTTCATTCAAAATTTGCATTTTTTTAATTACATTATTCTAAATATTGTTTGCCAGCCTTCTTAGTTCTTGGCTATAAAACACGAGAAAGAATTGAGGTCGCTTATTATTTCCCTGGTTTTCTATCATTGCAGGCATAATACTTTTTGGGAGTATTTTGGGTCGGTATTTCTGGATGCAGGGGTGAATATTATCTAGCTTTTATTTCTGGGTCCTCTTCCGAAACAACTTAAATTTGTGTTTCATGTATTGTGGTTTAGGACGTAATGGTGGCTACAATTGTAGTAGGAATTTATTTCGTGGGATGTTTAATACTTTTTGAGCTTTATATTGTGTTTGGATGCGTTGCCCTAATTGTAATGGAGACACTAATTCTATGTGCCATCAGTTTCAGCTTCTGATTTATACCTTTGTTATGATCATATATACCGTTCCTATTATGTACTGGATGGAGATTTTGTTTTTTGTAAGGTACCATAGATAATACAATATTCATATGGTTTTTGGCGCTCATGTTTTCAACTTTGTGCGCCATGGGAATGCCCGGATTTTATGGTTAATTTGACTGGTTGGTAATACATAAATTTGAGTTTATGGCTTATAAGTTTGTACAATTAAAAATGGCCTATTTGGTAGCAGTCAATTTTACATTTTTCTCGAGTTTATAACATGTTTTCATGAGCTTATAACATATTTTTGAGAAGTCAATTTTACATGAGCTTATTACATATTGTCATGAGCTTATAACTTTTTTTTTTATTTCAATTTTATCCTTGCAATCTTAATTGAACACGTCAATAAAATTAATTAAATGCACATTTTTTGTTATTTTGTTTATAAGCTAATATCATTTTTTATGTTAGCCCAATTTCTTCTTTTTTGTTGCTATGATGTCTTGAAGAAATTTTAAAAAAGGTGCCATTTGCTGAACCACTTTTATTAGATTGCCATCTTCAGTAAATTATGAATTTATATTTACGACATCTTTAAATTTTTGGGTGAGAGTTGTGGTTGTTAAGGTTCTTTTCCCCTGCCTTTTGTTGCTACATTCATCACTAGAGTTGTCTAAATTTTCCCTCTTGACCAAGTTGATAGCATTTAGATGGTTTATGAGGTTAGGTTCCGGTTGATCCCGAAAAGTACCAAATATTTTAGAGGTAGTTTCTATTTGTTGTGCAATTTGCAAGATTAAGTCTCAAGCATCTTGTTATGTGTTGTCATATTAACTAAATATTTATATAAAAAAGAAGATTATCTAAATATATATTTATTTATAATATGAATTTAAATGGTTATTATTGTTCCCCCTAACTAACCCCTCAAGTCGGCTTAGCCACTAAACTAACGTAAGAGTATGAACCCACTAAACTAACGTGAAAAAACAAGAGTATGAACCGGACAAAAATAATCGTACTATGATTCTCTACATTTCTAAAAAAGATGGAAATTTTCATTTAAAGAAAAATAGACGGTTAAAAAATTAAAAAAAAATTAATGATTGCAAGATCCGCTTAGTGTTGGAAACCACCGGGGCCGATGTAACACCCGAAATTTCTATTTTATTAAATTAATGAGGTTAAATAGATGGAGTTTTATTTATTATTGTGATTTGATAGGTGATGAGGATTAATATAATGAGAAGATAGAAGTGGGAGGTGCAGAGTAGAAGTAATAAAATAACTGGGGGAGGAATAAGTAAAATTATGGTAAGTTGAGGAAAGGAAAATTAATAATTGTTGAATAGCCCAATTTCCTAGTATAAATTGAGAGATAAAAAATCAAAATAAACGCTCTTGCTGAACCAGAGAAAAGAAAAGAGGAGAAGAGAGGAGAGGAGGAAACCCTAGTTAAGGAGAAGAGAGACAAACGTCGCATTTTTGGAGAATTCGAGGTAAGGGGAGAATCTTTGCACTTTAGGGTATCTTAATATATGACAGGAGTGTTTAATTCTTAATATGATGTTGCTGTTATGATGTGAGATTTATGATGAACGAATTAAAAGATGAAGTTGAAAGATGAGAATTGAGGAAAACTAGTTTAGGTTTTTGAATTAAGTAAGGGTAATGTTAGAAATAATGATAATGGTAAAGTAAACGACCTTAAGTTAAAATGAATAGTGTCATTGATTTAAGATGATGTTGAGAGAATCAAAAAATGAATTAGAACGGGGATGGAATGTTGTGTGTTAAGTAATGAATGATGTTAGGGATAATAATAGTGAAGCGACAAGATAATAAATCACCGGAGCAATAAGTACCTAAGTTAGAGTGAGGTAATGAATGATGAAGATAATTGAGGTCATAAATGACGATGAATGTAAGACAAAGTACTAGGTTATAATCTAGTCGGGATGAGGAGTAAAGAGTCTATTAATGGTGATATGGATTAGTGCCCAATATGATCATTAATGATGAGACGAAGTAAGGTGATATAATGTTGTATTAGTAAGAGGAATAAAAGTGATAGGAAGAACGGTAGTTGGCGAGGTAAAAACCTTAAACTAGAAACGATGTATGAAGCGTTGCCATTAGAATGAAGTGCGTAGTAAATAAGAGGAGCCAATGTTGAGTGCAGGTTTTAATGACAATGTTGAGAAATGACAATGTTGAGTAATGACGATGTTGGGTAATGAAGAAAACATGATGTTGAATAATGTTGATTAATGATGACGTATATGATGAGTCTGACTAATGAAATTCTGTTGTAATTGTGAGTTGTTGATGATGTGCTATATGTAGTATTTAGAGAGTCTCACCTCATGTATCAAATTATATTTTGGACCATGTTGAATGATGCATGTATCTTCAATAACACAACTCTGACATACAATAACACAACTCTGACATACAAATGTTGCATTAAAGCATCTATAAGTGGTCCAACATTTATTCCAATTTCAAAATCCACGTTTAAGAAATGTGTCATAAGGGCACATGTTAAGAAACCTAAAAAAAGCAACTTTGCATTGAAAAACATAATATTTAAATTTTTAAGAAGTTGAATGCACGACTTTTGATACGTATATTTCTATAATGAGTTCCTTAACATGTGTCCTTGAGAGCACAAGTTAGCATTTGCCTTAATTTAAACATTTGTCATGTTTACATTCATTCAAACTGAAAAGATTTAAATCTTAATATTGAAAAACTTACATGGTTATTATTAGCATATGTTAGTTCAACTTTTGTTTTGCCTTCCACTTCAAGCACCTCGAACTAATCCATTATCTAGTAAATAAAATTATAACCATGTCAATGAAATGTTGATTCATTAAAAACAAAATAAATATTTTTGCAATTAACCATTCCAAAAAATCCATGTTGTAAACTTGAACGCTGAGTTATACTTTTTTTTTTATCAATTGTAATATGTAGTTAAATTATATTGAAAGTGAAAAACAGGGGATCTAATCATTAATGGATTATCTGAATTAAAAATTTATTTAAACCTGATGTATCATACCCAACAATTATTCCAAGATTTAAGTCGGAGAAAAAACAATCATCTAAAGAATACATAGAATCTGATTCAACAAATAAAAAGTACGAACCATAAAATAAAATAAAAACTTATTCCAATATTATTAATAATGTAGATAAACATAATAGTAACAATTAACGATCTCGAAAGTGAAAAGTATTGTAGATCTCTAAAACCCATTTTCACCCTAAAAAGTTAAACAAATGTATATGTCTTCATTACCTTGAGTTTTTTATAACGTGTTCTTTATCATTGATTTTCTTTCCAATTCTTTGAGTTGCTATGGAGCCATTTTTGATATGTTGAGGTTGATTTCCACCGGAAGCTTTGTGCACGACGACATGAAATTAAATGCTTTAATAATCGTTTTTTTTTTTTGCATTTCGAACAGATGTAGTATTATAAATAAGGATACATTTTTTTAATAGTGTTATCTATAAGAAAAATTATTCCAAAAAAATAATTTTTTCAACAATTTTTTAAATTCATTATTGCATTTGTCCTAAAAGATTTTGTTTACTTGTAATTTACAAAGTTAAATGCAACATTTACTGTTTTTTAATAATAGAATTTAATATTTATTATAAAGACAGATAAATGAAATGAGTTGGTATTATATTTAAATCTATTATAGGAAAAAGAGAAATAGTGGCATCAAAACTAATAAAATTTACTTGGTTTTTGGTATGAGTAAAAAAATTTAAAATGTCAAGTAAAAAGGAACAATGAGAGTGTAAAAAAGGGACATTATCAATTGACACCATATTGTCAAACTTAATATTTGACAACTCTAATAATTCTTTACCGTAAAATTATATTGCAAAATCGACCATTGGATTAAAATAAATTTTTATATATCTTATCGACATAATAAATTATCTCCGATATATTTCAATGGTTCAGGATCTCTACGACCTTTCAAAAGGAAGGGATGTTAAATTTAGAGCAGTTTGAAGGTTTCATAGGCAGCAACATATACTTCTCAAAGTGATTTTCAAACTTATATGAACATAGTAATATATCTAATGGTTTATAATCTAAACCTTCTATAAAGGCATGATATTAGAAAAATAATTTTTTTGTAGTTCGATAAACAAGGTAGTGAAGGTTTATAATCTAAGCCTTATATGTTCGATACGGTTACTAGATGTTAGCTAAACTTTTGGTTTGCCTTCCACTTCAAGCACTCCAAACTAATCAATTATCTTGTAAATGAAATTTTAACCATGATGTTGAAAATGATAATTCATTAAAAAAAACATTTTTTTTCAAATAACCATACCAAAAAATCCATGTGTTGTAAACTTGAACACTGGGTTTTCCTCCTTTTTTTCATCGAAATACAACATGTAGTGAAATTATGTCGAAAGTGAAAATTCGAGGATCTGATTGTTAATACATCATCTAAATTAAAAACATGTATGATACCCAATTGTTATTCCAAGATCTGAATCGATCAAACAACAATCATATAAAGAAAGCATTAGAATCAGATTCAGATGAAAAGTACGAGCCATAAACTCTAATAACACTTATTCTAATATTGGTAATAATGTAGATAAACCTAATAGTAACAATTAACGATTAACAATCTCGAAAATGAAAAGTATGGCAGATCTCTAAAACCCCTTTCATCCAAAAAGTTAAATGATTGTATAAGAGTTCATTACCTTGAGTTTTCTGTAACATGTTCTAAACATTGTTTTTCCAAAAATTCCCAAGCAATGAGATATTAGTTTCCATTTCAACTTATTGATTTTTTTTTCTTCCATTCGTTTTTTTCCGGCAATTTTGAATACTAATAGTATTCCTAAAAAGGATACATTTTTTTTTAATACCGTTACATATAAGACAAATTATTCAACAAAAAATATTGTAGAGAGAAATAATTTTTTGAACAATTTTTTAAATTCATTATTGCATTTGTCCGAAAAGATTTTTTACATGTCGTTTTCAAAGTTAAATGCAATATTTATTGTTTTTCCAAAAATTATGTTAAGTATTTATTACAAAGATAAATAAATAAAATGAGATAGTATTATAGTTGAATATATTATATGAAAATAAAAATATTGGCGTCAAAAGTAATAAAATTTATTAGGTGTTTTGGTGTGTGTAAAAAATTCAAAAACGTCATGTAAAACAGAACAATGTGAGTATAAAAAAAGGGACATTATCAATTGACACCACATTGTCAAACTTAATATTTGACACCTCTGATAATTCTTTACCTTATAACTATATTATAAAACCGACCATTGGATTAAAATATTTAATTTTGATATATCTTATTGACATAATAAATGATTTTTGATAAAGGATTTCCGATATATGTCCATTGTTTGAGATCTCTACGACCTTTCAAAAGGAAGACATGTTACATTTAGAGCAGTTTGAAGGTTTCATAGGTAGCGGTAGAGACTTCTGCATAAGATTTCCAATTTTATAAGAACTGGTAATATATCTAATGGTTTAGATTCTAAACCTTTTATAAAGGCACACTATTTGAAATATAAATTCTTTTAGTCCCTGAGTATTTTAAGGTGGAAACATTGGGTGCAAGCATACACTGTCCAATTTATAATATAAAAATATATTGATCTCACATGGACTTTGGAGTTATAGTTTCGCGTAGTTTTTCAGTAGAAAAAGTGTTTGCATAAAAATAAAATAAATCATTTGTCACAACAGTAAATATAAAAGGTTAAATTTGGGAAAGCAGTAAAAGGTTTTAGAAAATCTCAAGATGGAAAGTGTGGTTTAAACTAGGTTCAGTTATGTTAAAACATTATTGCGATGTATAGAGTTATAGTTGGGTACAACCTCTGTGACTCTCAACGCTATGTCATTTATTAACCTCTTAAGCTAACTGAGATTCACAAAGTTATATCCCTATATAGCTTCCTATGACTCACAGAGTTGCAGCCGTTTCTAGCTTCTCGCAGCCCTGCGATTTATAGAGCTATATCTCTTACTAACTGGCTTCCTGGCAAACCAATTGGTCTTATGGAGTGTTATCTCATCCATCGTGTTAAGGGTGTAACGACACTCATTTATGGGCTCGATCATGAGACTTAACACGCAACAATTGCTAGGTTTAGATGCTCGCTCGTTCCACGCGAGGGTATTAAGGTATCGAGTCCTTTTGCCATATGACAAGAGTTCTACCAAGAACTTAGCGCTTAGCTCTAGCTTCCCATAACTTCCAGGCTCTTCTAAGTTCAAGTTAACATTCAAGCAGTCTCTCTTGATCCTTTCATTGACGTTATGCCTAAGTACAAATTCATATCTAACAAACATTTTCCACTCCCATACCCGTTAAGGACCAAAGAGCTATATCATTAGTAATAAAAATGATCAAAATTTATTTCTAAAGGTTTTGAGTTAAAACAGTTTGTTAGAGAAAAGCTTGGTGCTACATTTTTATACATTGAGTTAATAAATAAATCATAACATCACCATGAAAATGGAAATGAAGATGAATATAAATGAAAACATAGAAAACTAAATTGATAGATTAAATAGAGTTAGTACAAGATTAAAATCCTTGAAGGAGAGTGGTGAGCCAAAACATCACCAAGTAATTTAACTCTAAGAACTCTAGAATATAACCACCATGCTCATATATGAAGAAGTTGAGATGGAATGAGATCTCTAAGCTGATAACCCTAGCTGCAATCTGGCCTTTACAATTCTAAGATGAATTTTCAGCCCCTTGGCACTAACACATGATTGTCCTTTTATAGTACAAGGCTAACCAGTACAAGTTGTACCCTTTGGTCATTTTACACATGGGCTGCCCTTATCATATCCTACCTACTTTGGCATATTCCTAGGATTCCAATCATTGGGGACAACTCATATTGTTCCTCATTAAGCAATGTCCAGACTGGACCCACATGCTTGTACCATGTATAACCCGACCAGAGATTCATGATGATGCAACTTTCCAACTCTTCCACAAAACAACCTTCGTCCACTCTACAACTTCCCACATCTTTATAGTCATTCCTTAACCCACATCATCAAACATCATAAACAAGCATTACTAGTTCCAAATGATTAATTAACACTAAAACTGTAAAATTCTAAAATAGGCACTGATTATATGTTTAAGCATTACAATCACTCAATTAGTTGTACAACACTTATTTGCCGATTATCATTAACCTTATACCCTAACTTTGGGTATCGTAGCCCGACGGAATGTAAGGCTTTTCTAATCCTTCAATCTCAGCCGATTATAATTAACCTTATACCCTAACTTTGGGTATCGTAGCCCGACAGAATGTAAGGCTTTTCTAATCCTTCAATCTCAATTGGTTTAGAATCTAAGCCTTTTCTAAAGGCACAATAAATTAAATATTTGATAGACATGATAGTGAAGTTAACCTTGTATCCAAACTTTGGGTATCATGATGCATTATTATTTTCCATCATATATTAGAGGTTGCTTTACACATTTTGAAATTTCTTATAGTTACCGGTTGGTAAAAAAGTGTTTTCCACTCTCTTACCCATTACCGTCTTGATTTTCTTGTTAGTATTTTTTTTTTAAGATTCTTGTTAGTATCAAAAGATACTTTTTCATGATTGACATTTTCTTGTTTAGTTGATTGACTTTGAATTGTAAAAATGGTAACTTGTTGTATGCAAGAATGCTTTGCTTTCTCTTAATTTTCAGTATTTTGTCTTGTTGAGGTTGACACCACCATACACCTACATACCAATATAGCTGCTTCTTAAAATTAATAAATTAATTTATCACTCTAAATTTAGATTTTGCCAAAAATGTAACATCTGAAGATTCAACCTAATGAGTACTGCCCATTTATCATAATCCCCCCTCACTTTAGAATTCTATCAATTACTTGAGTATAAAGGATTGTATGAGATTTGTTAGTGAAATTAGGGGTAAAGCTGTAATTGGCTAAAAATAGCCAAGATTATATGTGAATTTGGGCAAATTAGCAAGGGTAAAATAGCCATTTACTATCATCCATGTAATTACTAATTAGGCTTAGGCCAAGTTGTTTGAAGCAAAGGGGCACGTTTTCGCTCCTCATTTACACTCCTAACCTGTGCTCTCACTCAGGGGTGGCCCTGAGGGCGGGCTCGAGGGACGGGAGCCCAGGGAACCATTTTCATAGGGGCACCAAAATTATTATTTTTATGTAGTAGTTAGTACTACATAAATATATTTCTTTCTAAATTGCTTTGATTAATTATATTGAAAATATATTTTTAAAGAATTTTGATTATGAACGAATCTTTTGCAATAAAAAATACAAGAAGAAAGACATTCAAATAATTAAAATGACATAATTTTATTAATTCATCCATGACACTAAAAATCTTAAGACCGGCCCTACTCTCACTCTATCACCATTCACCACCAAATCTTCATTGATTCCATCCCTTAACCTATAAACCATCATTCTAAGATTGTATTATGGTTGAATTCAAGATTTGCATTCAAGAGTCCATGGATGAGTTTGAAGGAAGGGAAAGTTGGGAGCTAAGGTTTCAAGAAGCTAAGGGAAGGATCAAGCCTCTCCTATACGTAAAAGCTATCATAATTCGTATGGAACTGCTGTCGGAAAAAACTATCATAATTTCCTGTACGTATGATGTTTTGGAATGGGACCTAAACCATTTGAAAGTAGACAAAATTTAACATGAAATAGGCTTTGGAATGGCTGAATTCAATTATATTATGACGGAGAAAACTGGGTTACAAGTTTCATCTTTTGAATTAAAAATCTCCACTGATGTGTATGAACTGCTCGTGTTATAATTTTGGTTATAGTGTTCGTATTGGAATGAGAAGTACTGGAGCTTCATTAGGGGCACAGAAAAAAGAGAGTTTGGAAGGTGATTGAAGGAACTGAACCTAAAGGTTGGACGTGGATAATATAGTCCGGAAGAAATAAGAAACTTGACGGGACTTGGGAATCATGGAAGCTCTTGAGCAGGAGTATATTGTTGATCTTAATATCCATGTTAGCCATGTTAGCAATGAGTAGCTCTTGAAGTAGCTACCTTTTAGTCAATAACAACTAGTTAAGTTGATGGTTAGAGAGCGTTATTTTGAATTATTAATCATGAGAAAATCTTCTATTTTGGAATCTTTTGGTCTTTGGTTTCATTTTGGAATCATGAGAAAATCTTCATATATTTTTTTAAATCTTTTGGTCTTTAATTTGGTTTCATTTGATTCGAGCTATTGAGATGAACCAAACTTTTTGTGAACTTGAATTGATTGAGTCAAGTTTGAGTCTTCAAAGTTTGTGACAAACTTGAGTCGAGTTTTAAACTGATCCAAATTTTATCGAGTTTCAAACTTATAAGATATGCTAAAGGGGATCATTCTCATAATCTCTGTCTCATTGGGTTTGGCTCTCTGAATGAGTTTAAGTTTGGATTGGTTAAGAGACATAATATAAGATATGCTAAAGTGGGTGGATTGTTGCTTCAACTTGTGATTGATTTTTTAGGTTTTACTAATTTGACAGACACATTCGGAACATAGGCTAGATGATACTTGTTTTTTTGTTGCTGTTTCATTCATTAATGAAATTGCAGGTCAAGTAAGATATTTCAACTACTTCACAAAGAAAGGTTCAAAGAAAAGCTACAAAGAAGAATTAATATTGTTGACTGGAGTCAAAGTTTTATTTGTTCATTATATGAATTTTATAGTTGTTCTTTTTTATGAGAGCAAGACCATTTATGATTATTATTTTTTTAAGTTAAGAAGGATATCATTTATGAGATTTTATATTTTTAATGTTATATTAATTTGTATGTATGTTAAACTTAATCTTTTTTTAATCCAAAGATCTATAATTGTTTGTTAAATTTACTCGCTTGGTCTTTTCTCACTTGATTCCCACTCGTTTTCTGCCAAGAACGAAGGCATGTGTATTCTCCTCCTCACCGATCTCGATCAACAATCACAACATAATTCTTAATTATTTTTTCCTCTATAATGAGAACCGGCAGCAATCCAATCCAATTTTTCACGATACTGCTATGGTGATATTTTAATTAACTATTCAATCATGGGTTTGTGGTTAAACACATAAAATTCCAGCAAACTCATCCAATCCAAATTACTCTTATATCACTATCGTCATCTTCATGGGATCTTTATCCCCCAAGAGGGGAAGGAGATGCATACCAGAATTGCATCGAAAAAGATTTTAATGTTAAAAGGGAATGTAGCTTAGCCAAAAGCAGGCTGCATCCATTCTTTTTGGGTAGATGCTTTTGCACTGTTTAGATTTTGAATTTTTGAGTGATGTTATTGTCTGTTTCTTTGTTATTCTTCCTTGACGCAATCTTCCTTGCAGAACCATCCCAATCGTCACGGCCACTCCAACTGCAATACAGGTGTATAATGGATTCAGCCTGCTTAACATGGAAACTTAACAAAAAATTAACAAGTTAACCTGGAAAATGATATACCTGAAGCATACATAAGAGATCGACCTATGAGTCTGTGGTACTGCTTGCGGGTTATTTCAGCTTCAGTTTTTTGAATGCGTAAATGAGGTTGCTCGGCAGCAGTTACAATTCGGTGAAATATATTGTTCGAATCCCCTAACTTCACACTGATTGGCATGGGAGCCTCTACTCCTATGTTCCGACTAACCTACAAAACACGTTGGCATGTCAACATTTGATGCAGTAAAGCATTTGCATGAAAATTTCTCAGCATCAAGAAAGAACACATGCCATGTTCAACTATACCCATAAATGAAAAAGATAACAGTATGCTCATCACTTTCTGCATTCTTCTGCGAGTTAGTATAGAAGGGTGACAAATATAAGGCCCCATTGGCCATTTCCTTTGGGAAAACATTTTCTATTTTCGTTTCCTAAAATTTATGCTCATTTAGATTTTTGAAAACAATGAAAAAGAAAGAATTATTTTCGGAAATACATCATACTTTGCTAGCATTTTATCTTCTCACCGTCGCAATAACCCATAGCACAAGTCTCTCATCTTATTAGCAAGTTAAAATGAACATATTCTATAATGTGAAAACTTTTTTTTCTCACCAACTAAACAAACCTTCCAAATATAATCAGATCAAGTGCAAAAAGAGTCATAAAATGAACTACATCGATATAAAGTTTCTAGCTACAATCTGCAACTGACGTATTAGTTGAACATATAAGACAAAAGACGAACCAATATTAAAATGCGCATGAAAGGGAACATGTTGTAATAAGTGTGAAAGTTGTCTAATATATAAAGCTTATAAGAGCAATCAAAGTTGAGACAATTGTAGAGAGCGCTTGAGCTCATCACTTTTCATCAAATAATATACCGTTTCTTGTCTTTATTTTACAGGTTCTATCATACCACATAAAATATCTATTTATCTAACCCATCTAACAATTAAGTACATCAATATGCATTTACAATTACGTATATGACAATGCAGATAGATAAAATAATGAAAAATACCATAGTTGCCTCTTGGATAGCCATTGTAAATGAATCTTGATCATCTTTAGCCGCAACTATAAGAGAAGGCACCTGAAAACCAGTGTCTTCTCCATGACGAGCAATTTTTAACAAGAGTTCAGATGATGCCTTCCATGAAGACTCATCAGACCTAAAATTAATATTTAGTCAGCTGAGCTCTATACAACCAACATTTTTTCAGGTACTTAGTAGAAGTTACCCACAATCTAGATCATAACTTGAACATGAAATTATGAATTCCACGCAAACACATAATGAGTTATAAATCTTATTTATAAGTTATTTAAAATGTATGTTCGTACTCCTTTCAATTTAAATTGTAAAAAACAAAAAAAAAACATTTAGTGCCCTAAAATATAAGTAAATTTAATTAGTTTCACCCCGGTTGAATGATGTCATTACTTCAGAAACATGTTCAGTGTAGGAAATACAATTACATTTTTGATAACATTAAGAAAATTAATTAGAGTAAACTAAAATTCTAAATTAGTGTAATATTAGGTATTTTTGTTTATAATAGACACTGAGGGAGTAATTTTCAATAATTAGGTTGAAAAATCAACCCATAATCCGGTGATCTTCGGCCTATAAGTTGTTTTAGGAGGTTCATCCAAATGCAGAATTGAGTTTTTCTAAATGTTGAAAAGTTGCTTATGAGCTAAAAATCCACGACAACGAGTTACAATTTTTGAGTTTATATATACCAAAGGCACCAAGTAATAATTTAACAGGGAAACCTATCCTTATAATGTTAAAAAAGGTAATCCATAGTTTCTATCATATGCTGGTATTATAAGCTTTAATATAAGTGGTCACCTGTCATGAACAAAAACTGCAATGTCACATGAGGCCAAAGACTCCTTGTTGGCCAGCAGCTCTGTGACTCCACTTTCAGAAATCTCTCTCAACACAAGATATTTTTTGTTTTCCTGCAAACAAAATGATAAATCATGAATTGGAAGAAATAAATGCCAACACACAAAATGAATACATCAAATTAAGACTTTGGTGTGAGAAAAGGTGAAAGAAATGAAATGTCTTGCTCTGTCACAATAGAAGTTATCAATTACCCTAGAAATATCAACAACATTTACAGCATAACGATCCTTATTGGTTGGATTGTAAGCTTCGGAATATGGCCTGCATTATAAATTTCAACAATAAAAAGATGATTCTCAATAATTAAAGACATGTTACCAGGAATCTCAAGGTAACAACTAAAATACCTTCCAATAAAGTAATTCAATAATGCAGATTTTCCAGCCTTCATAGGTCCAAAGATGAAGCACTGCAAGACATTTCTTTCTGAATGTTGTTTTTTGCGATTCACGTGTCGCCTCCTAGTCACACAGATAGCCGATGACGGATCACCAGGAAAGCCCATGTATACCAAGTTCTCCACACAAAAGATTGGGTTTAGAAGTGTCATGAGTACCCACTGTTCGGAAAACATATATTATAATTCAACGGTGATGCAAATTAAATGCTATATGCGTTGAAAAGATACACAGACCAGACATATAGTCATACATCATGATAAACTATCCATAGAAGCCCACCACTTTTCTACAATCATTGTTCAACAAAATACAAGGAAGAGGGGCTAGAGACAAAGATAAAAGACAAGTGCACCTCTGACAAAAATGCATCAAGTGATAGTCCTCCAATTGCATTCCTTTCTACAGCATCCTTGTATGGATATTCAATCCAGGGACTACAATTAAAAGTCACAAAATATCAAATAACATTGCCAAGAGTCCTAATTGACATTCAGACTCGGGAAAGACATACATATAAAAAATGTCGTAGCTTGACTTTGTAAAAAACAATGAAGAAAAGTCACAAGTATAGACCACATCCTTAAAGCATGTATGGACATTTGAATAATTGCACAACCTAAGAAAGATTACAAGCAATCTATCTACCTTTCCGGAGCGGTAGAAAACAATTCTTCAATTTCACCAGGTAGCAGCACCTTATTCACCGGGTAATACCCAAAAATGATTGGGAAGCAGCATGAAAATGTGAAATTAGTCAGGGTCATTTGCACAAATAACTCACAAAATCACCATCAAGTCCATCAAAGATTTTCTCCAAGAAACGAATTGCTTCATTTGTTAACTCAACACTCTGCAGACATTAAATCCAATGAGAATAGAATAAGATAAGTTTCTTATACTCAACAAAATGAATACAAACATGTATAACATATAAAGAACATAAAAAAATAAGGTCACAATTCATCTGAAAAGAAACACCTGATCAGGTGCACGTTTCAAAGGTGGAATCAAATTATCAGGAAGCTTGATATCATCATTATATCCAAACTTCCTGAGCACGGTCCATGTTTTCTCACGGGGCATTTTTTCTAAGAAGAGGGCGTGAAGAGATATAAATCCTGCCAAAGAAAGTCCTCGCTCATTCACACCTTCAGGCAATTTTTTTCGCACAACCTTCTTTACAACCAAAATTTCAGATGGTTGAAAAGGAGCATTAAAACATTTAACCTGTAGAGAGTTTAGTTAGATTTTTCACAAATCTTATACACAATACACAATTATTATTTTTTGGTACAAAATACACAATTTAACCTACCACAACATAACCTACCATAACACGAGTGTGCATGGTTCATGAACCAAACCAAACCAAACTAAACCAAATTTTTGGTCTGGTTCAGTTCTTAAACTTCTTTCTTTCATTAAAACTGGTTTCTTGCAAGGGGTGGAAACTCTCTATTGTTGCTGTAACAAATCCTATCTCGTGTTGAGAAACCAGCAAGCAAAGGAGTAAATCAATTTGGGAGAGATTTTCTCAAATGTACTTGTTCTCTGTTCAATCAAAATCGAATTCAGCATATTTGGCCGATAGTATCTCAACAAAAAACGTGATAGCTGCAGAGAGACCACTTGCATCGTTGTTTTCTCTCGACAGCCATGTACAGTGCTCCTCTTTTTTTATTTTCCTGGTTACTTTCTCTTCTATTTTCTTCTCTTAAACAACACACAATTGTTTTTCTCTTTCTTGAACAATTTCTCGTTCTCACTCTGCATTTATATGCTATTTTTTTTTTTTCTATACTTTTCTTTTGTGAACTTTACTTTTTACTTATTTTAATTTTTTTAGGAGATCGGTGCACAATAGTAGAGATACGTGTGATTAAAGCAGTAGAGCGACAGTGACATGATTAACTGGTTTTTAAAAGTGAATACTGGTTTTCTATTTTTATAACGAACGAATAAGTTTCCGTTTTTTTAGCAAAATAGTTTGGATTTTTTAAATAAGTTCACCGGATTTTTCAAAATGGTTATAGTTTACCGGTTTTTTGAGCATAGCTAAACACGTTGTGAACAAACTTGTATTCAATCTACAAGGTGTCAGACTATTATATACTGTGATAATAAACAATCCACAGTTTTGAAATTTAATACGAGAAGAAAAAAATAAAAAACCTGATAAATATTTAGTTCATCATCGCTAAGGGCACCATCTCCGTCACGATCACAGAGGATAAAAATCCGCTTCAAAGCCCGCACAAATGGAGGTTTTAGTGTCTGTGACTCCTTATCAAATAAAGGAGCTAAGGGATAAAGGGCATTCTTCTGTGCTAAGTAGAAAGCTTCAAAGACCTTCAACAAAGAAATTACAATAGTATATGAAACAAAATCAATATATAATTGTAGCACTTTTAAAATAAGATTTAAAAAATGGATGAGTTTGATTGCAATAGCATAAATAAAAGATACCTGGCTATTCCTATATGCTGAACTCTCATGGTATGCTTCAATCTCTCTGAAATGCTGCATTAGTGGTGACATCACCTGTTCTACGGTCACATGTCGATTTACCTGCTGATTTTCATCTAGCAGATCAAGCTTACATCCTACCACTATAACTGGAGCTTTGACCTGTTCATGAAAGTTCAAATATCTATGTCAAGCATACATCCTCTAAAAATGGAAAAAACAAGAAAAAGAGAAAAGAGGATGAGAACCTTTGATTGGCGAAGATGAGGAAGCCAAAATGTGCTTAGATTTTGAAGTGTGTCAGGGCGATCACATGCATACGTGAGGACAACAGAATCAGCCCGCTGTAGTTGAACAACTCGATCAATGTCATCAGCACTAAACAAGCACAAGAAGAATAAAGTGAAACAGTGAAGGTATCATTTCAGACATTTCCGAAGCAATAGCCGCACATATAGAAACATAAATATGAATTGGCATTTGTTTCAGGTACTTTACAATTAGGCAAAAAGATGATGTATGTTTAATAACAAAGAAATCATAACAAAATAACAACAGTAGAAAAATTAAACAGCGGTGGTTACTTAACAAACAAACTAATAAATCCGAATTAGAATGTTACCGGGAAGAAGTGTCGATGATGGTGATTGGGACACGATCACGATACTTATGTATAGGTAGGTTTTGGGGAGGCAACACAGGGACAAGAATCTCCTCGAAATTATTGGAGGCCACGGCACGGATGAGGCTTGATTTACCGGTTCGATTGTCTCCTACGACAACAATACGAACTTCGGTGCGGTAGCCTTGGTGTACGTTATCTCTCGGCATATAAAGATACAGAAAGAAGAAACCTAAAATCAGTATGCCAAAGGAATGAATGACGTGCTTTGGAGTGTGGCGAAGAGAAAACTAACTCTGTATCAAAACAATTCTTTGCTCTTTGGCCTGGCAGCCCTAGCAAAACGCTGTCACACTTCCTTTAGGTATATTACAACATTCCTTTTTAAAACTAGAGTTAAAATTTTATTCATGCTATAAACATGGATAGTTACGAGGTACCTTTTTTTACCCCTATTGAACTCTTTTTGTATTTTCTCCTTAGCTCCGTCCATGGCCTCATTCTTGCTTTAAATACTTACCCTAATGTCATGGTATGGTCATGGTGGTTTCAATCCTAAGCCGTGTTTGTTTAGCAATACTAGAGGGATAGGCATAATCTATCATATATAAAAGGAAAATCATTACAAAGGTTTCATTTGTGTTGACAACTAAATAATCAATCATATGTTTAGTTATTTATATCATACTTGATTCTCTTCTATGTGCATGGTTTATTTCGTTTTCCTTTTGTTGTTAGTTATATGAAGTTGTAATTATATTCTTGCACTTCGTAGAAACTATTGATCTATGTTTTCATTCTTTGTTGGATGCATGAAAATAGTGCTATATTGTGACCCTTTTCTAGTTTCAAATTTTAAGCTGGGAATACTTGTTAGTTCTTACATAAATGTCAATCATGAGTTTTTGGTAGTCGATCATTTTATCTTTTGATGAATGTTTGTCCTATTTTTTGTGTATGCAACTTTGGTCTTGCTTCTTATAATTGTATCAAATAGGTATGTAAAGGGATTCGTTATTACCTCCGTCCCTAAATATAAAAAAAAGTGGATCTCTTTTTATAAGATCCCTTTAATATTTCTAAGTACATTAATTAATTCTTTGCCAACACATCCTTATTTATTCTATATCTTTTTTCTTCAATTAGCATTAAATACTATATTGAAAACATACACTAATTCTCTCTCTTAAAGGATAAAATTGTAAAAATAGTAGCAATTACAAACAAATTTTTTACCATTTTCAATTTTCTTAATTCCGGTTATTTTTTAAAAGGGCCTTATAATTATGGACGGAGATAGTAGTTTATAGGATTAGGTTCCTCTTAGATCGAGAAAAGTTCTAGAAGTGTCTGAATTTTTAGAGGTAGTTGCTATTTGTGTTGTGCAATTTGCAAGATTTGAGTCTCAAACATCTTATTGTGTGTTGTCATAGCATCTAAATATTTATATAAAAAAAAAGAAGAAGAATATCCAAATATATTTTTATTTATAATATGAGTTTAAATGGTTAGTATTGTTCCTCAAGTCGGCTTAGCCACTGAACTAACATGAAAATTAAAGGCAGAAATCAAGAGTATGAACCGGTCAAAAACAATCGGACTATGATTCTCTGCATTTTTAAAAAAAATGGAAAATTTCATGAGAAATGATATTTATACGATTAATTTTAGACAACTTTTGTGACAACTATTTTTCTCTTTTTATTAGAAAAAAATAATAGAGAGAATGAGAGAGAATTAAATCACGTGAGTGTGAGAGAGATGGCTGTTCTAAAAGTTGTCAAAAAAGTGGTCAAATAGAGTTTTCTATTTTCTTTTTCTTTTGAGAATTGATGGAGAAGATCTGAAGTCAAAATAAATGGACCATGGAAACATTTACATCCACATCACGGATTAGCGACATCCATGTGTGTGTATAGTCATTCAGTGGATTGCGCCAAGTATCATTTCTGTTTGCTATATGGAGGCAATCTGAAATATGAATTTATAAAAACCCTTAAAACATATCCAAGTCCGGGTCCAAGTAGCTGAAATCGCTTTCATGAAACTCTACTTCTGGTTCATGGATATGATCATCCTCCTCAAAAAGGAAAGGCGCAATTTCTTTAGATTTGTCGGGATCTTTGTCATTCGTCTCTATAACTGAAACAATCTTTTCCTTGATACTGTTTTCCATTATTTCAGTTCCAACATCTTGAGACTGTAATCCAAGCAGAGAAAAACATTCTCTCTGGAAATCTAAGTCACTTGAAGACAAGATAAGTCCAGCAATTGTTTGAGCAAGATCAGGGGCATAATTGCGAACCTGAAAGTGAAGACCAATATTAGGCTGCAAAGTTGATCAATAAATTAAATGAAACCAACGAGAAAATACAGAAAATGCAAAACAATCTTACAACCCAGGTACTCATGCAAAGATGGATATGAATCATTCAATAGATATAGCACATGTTATGAAAAGAAACGCAGATGATAGAGTGAATGTGAATGCAAAACTACACAGTATTAATAGACAAACACATATTGTAGATAATAATGCATACAAAGAGTACATGTTATGAAAAACCTTACACCAAACCAGGTTGCAAAAGGCCTACTCAAAGATGGGTTTGTTTTCTTCGTTTTAATTTTCACTTAAAAAGAATAAAGTGAGATCAACCGACTAATTTAATTTGGAAGTCTTAGGCTTTTAACAGCAGACTCTCAATCCTCAAAATCCTTAGTAGAGAAGAGGGAAAACAGGTCACATGCCCATAAAATTTGGTCAAGAATGCAAAATTTATAGGGGAATGCTACTTTGATCTATCTGTCACTCATATCCAGCCTGAGACAGGAAACTTCGCTAACAGCTACAAATGCAGGATCCTGGCCATACTCGAATATAGACTGGATAGTTATACATAAAAGGAATTATGCGATGAAAATTCAGTTCATTGAATGGGAAATCAAGCTGTTAAGAGTTAAGACATTTCAGTTTATTGCCTTTCTGTTGATACTTTTGTTCTTTTGAAAAGGAGTGGTGGCTGCCCCTTACAGAGGGAGGTTTTATTGTGTACAAAATTCATTGCGAGAGGCCATAGATCACAAATGTGCGAGAGAGAACGACAGATAACTAAATATGAATTTACCTGGAGGGCACGGGAACTTAGAAAATCTCCAGAATGATTAGCCTTCAAGTCATCCAGAGAAATTTTAACAGCTCTTTTAACAAGGCTTCTTTCAAGTTGAGACATTTTCCTTGGCGTGGGTAGCACCGTCTTACCAATACGTCAAGGAAGTAAAAGTCACATACAGAACAAGAAATTTTAATAGATATATACCACCATACTACACGGACCAAATGGTCATATCATACTCATATATTCATGTAGGGAAACAAGTATATTATTTTGACTAGCATATGTATTATATTTACCTCGAAGTACATTAGATGTAATTTAAACACTAAAATTTTGAGTTGTATACTGGTTTTGTCAAAAGAAAAGGTAAATCTCTCATGATACACTAGATCACCTAAAATTTGAGCCAGAATTGCTATATTATCACTTATTAGTTAATAGATATAATAGAAAAAATCCAAAGAAATATTTTGCAACAAAGCATCAAGAAACCATCAAAGAAAAAGTAAAAACAAAATGTGTTTTAACTGTCCAAGATAAAGAGAAAAAAAGGATCTGTCCAATGCTGGATATTGTTTTAGATATGAGTGGAGGACAATATCAATGTGAGTATCAGTAGGCAAGTTTTCCCATTCTAGTAATGCAATGCCATCAAGCTCTACTATACCCCCTAAATGCAAACCATATCTTTTCCAGTCAATACTTTTCAATGCCTTCATAGAAGATTGAGACATTGCACATGGTGAAAAGTCCTTGAAATACAAAACCTGATACCAAACATTGTTAGTTATCATCGAAACTAATTGACAGATAAGTTAAACCTATACAACAAATCAAACTGAAGCATATAACTTGCAGGACTAGTTCAAGTACCTCTGTTTTGTCACCATATTCCCTGAAACATGTAGTGTTCTGAATTGACATATTACTTATTACTATGACCGCTTCCATCACTAATTCAGTGTGCAGACAGTTTTCAGTGCAGCAAGCCACTCCAACTTTGAGATCCTCCCTACCAACGGTTCAAAAAGTTGGTAATTCAAATCTTTTAGTGTTATACTTTGAGAATCTTGGGTCCCTTTTTTTATTCAGCGTGCCATATCCACCAATGAAGTAAATATTTGGAGAAGGCTCAGACTTACCAGGCAAACCAAGTTCTCAGTTACCTCTAGACATGATACAATTTCTTTTACAATTTGTATGCAATGTATGTAATGTTACAACCATCAATTTAAATGGACCCAGTTAATAATAACATGTCATGAATCACATGTAAATGGGTCAACTGTTGTGCATACTAGACACCAAAAAGTGTCTGGTCATATCATACGTTAAGGGTTCTTCTACAAAGAATTAAAAACTACTATGCATTATACTTACCATGCACATAGTGTAGCAAACAGGGAGATTTATGGTTCAACTAATAATCAACATATCACAAAAATCGTCGGATTATGTCTACAAATAATCAATCATATTTGAAGTATAGCAAAGCAGAAAAGATATCTTCCAAAATCCTGAGCATTTAGCTTTGGGAAAGAAACCAAACTACTGATTCTTGAACAAAAACATTATGTTTCTGAATGATAAACATGGAGCTGACTTGAGATAGGGAACGTACCAACTTGTGAAGCAAGAGTTGCATTTGATACTTAAGTTATTTCCATGCTTAAGTACGTAGTCTCCGAGGCCTGACTTAAGATGTTCAAGACTTGATGCTGAGATTGGTAACTGCTTGCACGTATTTGCAAGAAAAACCTTTTCATATCGTGATTCAGGTACATCACAATCTTCTGATACTAACTGAACTACAACATTCTGGACAGAAAATCAAAGTAAATAGCTAAAACTGTGTCAGAATCTCAATCAAGTATGTATAAGTGATGAGTATCATGGAGCCATCGGAAGCGAATTAAGGAGAAGTGTTGGTGGAAACTCAAAAATGAAGAATTGGTGGAAAGGACTAGAAATGAGGCGCCACACTCATTATGTCTCCATTATCCAACAACAACATGGCTCTTTTAGTTGGACATATTGCTTCTTAATAAAAGAGCCATGATGTTGTTGGATAATGGAGACATAGAGAGTGTGGCGCCCCATTTCTAGTCTTTTCCACCAATTCTTCATTTTTGAGTTTCCACCAACACGACTCCTTAATTCGCTTCCAATGGCTCCATGATACTCATCAATAAGTTTATATGGTTACTGTGGACTATATAAACAATATTCTTTTTGACTCAAGATTGTATAAATGATATAGAAGTGCAATTTTCACTCTGATTTGTGGAATTATTAACTGTTGATAGCATTAAAGGCATGCTGAAGTTTCAATATGAGGTTTTGCATTAAATTTATAAGGTTACTTCAGATTATATCAACAGTATAGACTTGCCATTCGGCAATCTGATTTGTCAGAATTATGTTAATTGTTGTTAGCATATGTGATGGAAGAAAAATACTCTCCAGCTGCACCATACACACACTGCAACTTTTTTTTGTTTGTTTGAAAGAATATGAGTGCCTTTGAGAATTCTGCAGTAATGACAGTTCAACTTACAGGAATATTTAGAATCAGCACCTGCAAAATCAACAAATAAAAATATAAACAAAAGGAACATGGAAATTGAAGAATGTTTTGCAGATAAATAGTGATGTTAGAACTTCAATAAATTCCTTCGAACAATATAGCTTCAATATTAATATGCATTAAAGAACTAAGTTGTCACAAGCTTGGTACACTCAGGCTCAATAAAGCTACCTTCATATTTGTGCTTGTGAGTGTTTATCACTAATTTGTTTTGGTTCTTTTATTTCTTATTTACCACTAGTCCACTACGACTTCCTGTTTTCAGAGTGTCGGTTTAGTGCATAGAAGAAGCACTAACATTCTTTGCTTTCTCAATATAGCAACATCTAATACGCCAAAATTGCTTTACATGCTGCCCCAATGGAGAAATGCAAAATATATACCCAAACCTCTAATGTGTAGTCTTACACACTGTCTAGAACTGTCAGTGCTTTCTAATAATTGAAACATTTGTCACAGCGCATACCGATGTTAGTTTAAAGCAAAATATAAATTCCTTTTTTTCTGTAGCATTTAACCAAGTATTCTTGGTGTGCTTCTAACTGCTAACCAGGAAATATGCCTCAGTAGATTCAATCTTTGTTCAGGCTTAAAATTTTTCAATGACTATATGAAATGATAGTTATTTCCCTAGAAATGTTGGATGACAAGGCAGTAGGTAGGCACTCTGACAAATGAGGCATTTGATAAATCAGATGTTGATTAAAAATATTGGCATACAAGAATTTAAAAGTTCTATAAATCACCATTGATTTACTTTTTGCGACAAAAATAAAATTTCACCAAGTAGACAATTAAGTCGACATACCTTCTCTAGGAGGCCATGAATTTCAGCCAGTAAGAGATCAGGGTTAACAAAAGAAGAGAGGCAAACTTCACTACCACTGCAAAATAAGACGACCGCCCAATTTTTAAAAATAAACTTAACCAACAAACTAGTCTTAAATCAATGAAGTTCAAGTAAATTTCGTGCCTGAATTTTGCACCATTTTTTGAGTCTGAAGTTAGTCTAGTTATTCTGGAGGAACCACTTTCTTTCAGATTTATCTGATAATTATGTATCTCGCTATCATTGATACCTACCATTTCCATAGACTGCGATAAGAATCGTGATAACAACAAAACTAAAATGGCAACAAATATTAAATAGTTGAAATCTATGTCACTCTTAAACCATGAAGTAGTACAATGGCACCAAAGAAAAACTTAAACATTTGTCAGATTTTCACACGGTTAATAAAAACAGAGTTCATAATTTCATATCAAAAGTACCTATAACCATTAAAATAATATCCTAGAAACATCTTCCTCAATATATGACCTCCCACATTATAATCACACACGAACAATTCAGTTGTCCAGATACAAAACATAATGATCTCTTTTTGAATTTGTGCACATGGGATATGGATCTGTATATGTTTAATGTAATCAAAACGGAACTACCATTAGAACATTGAACTTACTGGTGGTTTTGATAGAAAGCATTCCATCTGTTTCACAAAATTAAAATCATCAATCAATACATATCTACAAAATGCAAATTATTCAAAGGAGGATAAAACATCAACTCTGCTGATAATCATGACTTGTTCAGTTACCCCAACTGTCAGCAGCATTTGTGAATGAAACTCTCAAGTTTTGAAATTCCTCTAAGCTGCTTCCTATGCCAGTATCAGAGACTGCATACAATAAAAATTGAATATTACTATTACAAAAATAAAAATAAAAAGATACATTTGTCTTATAAGTTATAACCTTTGTAGCACCAGCACTTTTGAACGAAGACGTGTCCAGTGTCCGATAATGACAGATGTAATTACCTTCAATTATATCGTTTACTTGAATTACTACCGGCGACAATGTGTCACTGTCATTTTATTAAATTTTCTTAAATTACTATCATTGTGAACATGTCGGTGTCATTTTCTTAAATAACTATTAATGTCAATGTGTCCGTGTCATTTTCTTAAATTTTCTATTCGCTAAAATTGGACTGATAATACCTCCAACATAACCGATAAAGCATGTCGCAAAAAATTGAACCCAAAAACTCCACTAACATTACTCACGAAACTATTTCCCTAAAAATTGAAATTATTGCATGACATAGCTATAAATAATTTCGAAAAAATATAATTAAAATACAAAACAAAACAACAAGATCTAAATTTAGTCTCAAACATAGTTTTACAAATTCATCCAATTACGAAATTTAACACGAAAATGATATTAATTAACGAGCGAGGGAAAGAGGATTACTGGAAATTCGAAGAGAAGGACTGGAAGATGAAGAGCGAGTGAGAATAACCGAGAGTCTGCAAATCTGCTCCGATAATCGGCATCGCTGATATGCTGAAGAAATTAACTGCAATCGCAAATTGAAATCGCAAATGTAGATGAACAAATAGAAAAATCGTAGAAACCGAATTTGAACAGATTCACAAAATCGAATCGACGAGGAAATGATAGAAAAATAAATGTATGTGGAAATTTTGTTGCGAAGAGATTATGAAGAAGAAGAAACTCACGTGTAAGCAAAGTTTTTGAGATGAAGAAAACTCCATTTTCAAAATTAAGCACTTTCTCGTTTGCGCGCTGAAAACTAAGCTACGGTTTTGAAAATCAATATTTATACTGAATCAAAAAGGTGGACCCGATAAAGTATGTCTACCAATTGGCTTCAGTCGATCGATAATTAAGGGCTCGTTTGGATAAATGGCTTATTTGCAGCTTTCAACACAAACATTTGTTTTTGTAAAGGCCGTAAGTTGTTTTTATAAATTAAATTGAAAAATTTATGAAAATAAATAAAAAAAGCTTATGAAAGTTCTGTGAAACAATTCATAAAAAATTATGTTAGTAGATAAGTTTAAATAAGTCAATCCATTAGATCTTGAGGGTGTATTTGTTTGAGCTCTTAAAATATATAGATTTTGTGTTAAAAAAATCCAGAGAATTATTTTCTTGAGATTTTTAAAAAAAATATGAAGTTATATATGTTTGTTTACTACTCATAAAAATCATTTTTTTAAAATAATAATTTTTAACTTGTTCATGTGTTACTTCCTTGTTTTTTAAAAGATATATTTTGAGAAAAACTAATCCTAATGACTTTTCATTTTAGAATCAATTTTTTTTCCTTTCATGAAATGGTTTTTTAAAGGCTTAATTGCAGTTTTAGCCCCCCTAAATTTCAAGAAGTTGCGATTTTAGCCTCTAAGGAAAAAAACTACAAAATTGTCCATTAAGTTTTGACCATGTGGCAGTTTTGGACCCTAGGCCAATTTTGACTCGTCAACGCATACATGGATGCCATGTGTATTTTTTTTTTATATTTTTTAAAATTTTTGTAATTAAAAAAATTAATTTTTTTAATTAATTTTTTTTATTTTTAATTATTTTAAAAATATATTTTTTATTAAAAAAATAAAAACAGTTTTTTTTAATTATTTAAAAAAATTATTTTTTATTTTTTTAATATTTTTTTATTAAAAAAAATTAATAAATACACACGTGTGCGTTGATCGAGTCAAAATTAGCCTAGGGGGCCAAAACTGCCATAAGGTCAAAACTTAAGGGGCGGTTTTGTAGTTTTTTTCTTAGAGGACCAAAATCATAACTTCTTGAAATTTAGGGGGCTAAAACTGCAATTAAGCCTTTTTTAAAAGATCCCAAACAAACACTTCAAAGTGACAAAAATTATTTTTTTATAAAGAAAATATATATTTTCTTCTAAAAATATATTAAACAAACACATCCTAAGTCTAGTCCATAAGTTCATAACTCATTATGACAGATATTTCTTTTTAGAATCAGACGGTCACTCTTTAGCAAAATTACTAATTTTAAACTTAAAACTCATTCCTTCAAAAAGAAAAAAAAAACTTAAGGGAAATGCTAAAGAGTGCTCTTGAGGCATTGGATAAGAGAATAAAACTAGAAGTATTGTATTGAAAAATGGTGAAAAATGATGAGTGTAACTTCTAAAAAGTCAAAATGTTGCTGAATCTAATGCAAACATACTACTTTTGATTTCCTTAACAAATATCTTTAGAGAACTTGTTAGCATAACTTAGGGGGGTGTATTGGATTGAGATTTTAAAAGACTATTTTGATAGAAAAAATCTTGAAGATTTTAAAAGACTTTGTTGAATTGTATTGACTTTGTGAGATTGTAAAAGACATTTTTTAAAAGACTTTTTACAATCAAAATTCTTGATGCAAGATTTTAAAGAACTTTATGGATTTTCAAGATGTTAAAGTTGTTAATGAATTTAAAGATACATTACATTATACGGTATACAACTATCAGATATTTCCCTAAAAAAAAAAAAAACTATTAGACATATACATCAATTGCAAAAAACAAAATTGTAAAAATAAAGTATAATACTTATAAATCACTCAACATAATAATAAATTAATTTTCAACCGAAAAAGAAATAACATTGAATCAATGAACGGGCAACTAGCAAGCTGAAATTAGAGGGTATAGTAGTACAACTAGCAAACTGATCTTAAAAATCCTGTGCATAGGATAGACAGATAAGTTCTGTTAAAAAATGCAAAGTTACAGGTATACAGGTTTCGAGAATCATGTTTGGCAAACAAAAGAAATAACCTGAGACTGTCATGGTAGAACAGAAAAGAATTTGGGAGAGTATCACAAAATCTCAAGAGTTTGTGTGAGATTGTTGGATGAGTATATTTCAACTAAAAAGTCTCACACAATCCATTCCACAAAAGAATTCATTAAAATCTATCAAATTTTCAATACTAAGAGACATTTTATAAGTTGTTAGAAATCTCAATTGAATACCAACGGATTTCGTTGTCTTAAAAAAAAGTCTTGATTGTCTTGATTGAATACCACAAGATTTAATTAGATTTTATAAAAGTCTTGATTGAATACCACAAGACTTTTTTATCATAAAAAAGTCTATTAAAATCGTTTGAAATCTCAATCCAATACACCCTCCTTAAAACTTAAAAGTCGTCGTTCTCTCGTCTTAACTATTTAATCTTTCACTACAAAATTGATTATCTTCATGATCGTTTAAGAAGTAAATTTATTAGAGAGTTATAGTTTAGGGAATAATTGATTGTTTATTCTTTTTTTTTTTTTTCCAAAGGAATTATATCAAATAATTAAAATCAAAAAAATAACAATCATAAATTTTACGAACTAATATTTTTAAATAATATTTAGTAAAATCAAAATTTTGAGTTTCACGAACTAATTATATTTTATTAAATGTGAATTATATGTCATAAATATCATATACACTTGCTTTCTATTTCGTAAAACTGAAGAAAATGTAAGATGGAGAAGTTGAGAAAAGTGAAAAGAATATTGTTGAATTTTTTTTGAAAAATATGGTGAGGCAACAAGTTGTGCGAAGGAATGATATGTTTTTACTTTAAAAATTGTTATATAAAATAGGAAAAAACGCAATGCATGTTTGATATTACAGTAAGTTAATCAGAATCACATTGAACCACTATAATTTTATAGAAGTTATATTTTGAAGTGTATATTCATAATGAATTTGAAGAAGGCTCGTCGTAATTTCGACAAACCAACTGACAATTCAAACATACATGTAACTTTTGTAAAAGGTTCACTGTTATTAAACTCTATGTGATATCAAATACGTACTCTATTTTTTGGCATGATTCCAAAACATTTAATTGAATGCATATTCTTAGTTTTTTTATGTTTTTTTTTCACTTAAATACTCTTTTGTTGTAAAAGAAGAATTGAAGCATTTGGGGTCCAGGAGAAAAGTACTTTGCACTACAGACCTTCCACTGAAGTTTCTGACTTCTTGCACTCGCAAAGACAAACAAGTATGAAATCCTTTTGCAGACAAATATGCTCGCAATGACCATGCTTTGATGGCTACGCTGCTTGTTTGACTGAATTTCTGCCTTGTAATTTCCTTGTTGTGTATGGCTTTATCACTTGTAACAAAATTAAACTACCATGCTAATAATTACATAACCGATGTAAAATAACGTGTAAAATCAAAGTTGTGAAGAATTTGGGAACATGCCTTTTTTATTAGAATTTTTTTTTATTAAGTTTCAACATTTGACGCCTCCAATTGAGAGCCAATTTAACTTGTGTGAGAAAACTCATAATTCCAATTTGAGCATTAGCGCGTGTTTGAAACCATGTACCAGAGTCATTTTCATATTCCAACATGTATTTTTCATTGTGAAAACTAGAAGATTCAACATAGTTTTTCCCTCATTATTTATCACCACCGTTGTTTCATCTGCACTATTGTAATACCAAATATTGACTAATTAATTTCATACTAGATCAAAACAGCCTATTTGTTCACCTTAGAAGACTTATAAGTAAGAACGCAAACCGGATAAGACATTAAAAAAATCAAATCCAAGCCCAAAATAAATTCTATGATAGATAATAGGTTAGTGTTAAGCTATAGATGTTTTGACACACACACAAAATCTGTACAAGTAAAGTCTTGTTTCCTATAAGTTTGCAAGGACATAATATATGCTTATGCCAGGGTCGTAGTTCGAACACCGAACATCACACTTATTCACATCAAATGGTGAATTTTTAAAATATAATAAAAGAATTTTCATTTTTTTTACCTTTTTGTTAATGTTAGTGATCTACCTAACATAATATATGTGTTTTTTTTAGAGGAGCATAATATATGTGTTGTAAAGACAACTAATTGAACAGTTCATAATCAGAATGCTAATTAACATGAGCCTACTTACATTCAATAGTAAAATAAAAGGGATAATTGCAATGAAAGTTTAACAAAACTCTACTAATATACTTTTGAAAGAACGATCACAATATGCCAGATATTGGCATCGCTGGATGAAACAGAACCCACGCTTTGATCACAAATCATATTCTCACTGCTGGACGTGGAATTATTCTCCTTTTACTTGACCCTTGTTCTCTTAATGCATGATATGAAAGTATTTTCCAAGTACTTGCCTCAAACTATTTTCCCTTTTCCTAAAAATAGAAACTATTTTGCCTTTGGTGCATGCATGTGGCGAATTTCTCCACATGTGTCTTTTTTTATGACCAGTCATCGATTCTTTGGTACATTTTGGACTCCTTGGCTAAGGAAGGAATGAAGCTATACAACAAAACCGATAAAAGGAAGAAGCATAAAATTTCACCCTTTATATTTCATTATTTCCTATCAATCACTTCGGGGAAGTTTACCCATAATTCTTTTCTTTTTAAACTGTAACATAATGGTGTAATTTATATTTATTTATGTATGTAAAAATTCAATTTGATAACATTGTTGAGTTTTATTCTCTAGTGATAAAACAATAATTACTTAGTCCCCGTGAGCTTAGATTAATTGGTAGAGACATTGCATAATTTATGCAGGGGTCGGGGTTCGAACCCCGAACACCCAACTTCTTCACAATTAATTGTGTGAGCTTCAGCCAATAGGTTACTAGAAGAAAAAAAAATTACTTGAGGCAAGTACAAAACTATTTTCTTATTAAAAAACTTTGAAGTACTTAGTAACCGAAGATAATTTTCAAAACATGATTAAAACTTGAAGATGACATTCCCTTAAAATGATGAACAAACTTCTCACTGAGACATTAATATATTGGGATGTATGAGGAGTTGAGGACCAATATCATCAATACCAACCCAACACTCCCAACTAGATTCCCTCTTTCAAAAGGAATAAAGGAAGGGTGACCCCATTAAGCTGATAAGGTTGTGCTTGGAATTATTAGTGCTTGATACTTTTGTACAGATCCCAATGTTAATAACCAAAAATATTGGTCTCTCTCAGTGTTTCCCCTTTCACAGTTTTCAATGAAATCCTTGACCGGGTGTGTCTCCTAACATTTCAGACTTAAACAAAGTAACAAACCATCATCCTGCTATAATGGTCACTTTTTGTTTTTTTATAATGACCAACTAACAAATCAAATTTTATAAAGTAACAGCAAGAGATGTTTTTGGAGCATTTGTTAAATAAATAAAAAAATATAAATGTTGTATTCAAAATTACATTTTTCATACTTTTTAAATGTTTTATTTTTTTGGATTACAAGATAGCCGAAGTCCAAAGAAAAAAGACAACTATCAGTTAACTAGTTGCGATGTGAAAAATATCAATAGAATCAGCTAATATTAACGAACTAATCTAAGCATGACAATGATCATATAATATTAAGGAAAAACCTCATTCATAAGCCATATTTGTCAATGTGTCTGCGCAAGCATTTGCTTCTTTGTATCATTGTATGAGTGTCGAATTTGGACCTTTCAATTCAAATTGAGCAGCTTCCTAATGTTTTGTAAAAGACTCCAAACCGCCGATGATACCCTTTCGTCGAAGTAATAGTAGAGACTACTATTGAAGAGTCTACGTAAAGCTCCAATTTTTTAATCTCACGAGAATGAACGATTTTCAAACCTTCAAAGACTCTCTGTAATTTTGCAATATAAGCACTGCAACAACTCAAACCTTTTGAAAAACCGCACATCCAAGCATCATTTTCTCCCCTGATAACTCCACCACAACCGGCATAAAGGCCACCTTTGGAAGCTCCACCAGTATTAAGTCTTATCCAACCATTATCCGGAGGCCAGCAATGAGCATTTTTCAATTTTGTAGAATGACAAAGTTAATTGTTACCTAATATTTAGGTCAAGTACCTCTATTTTTTAAAAGAAATTCAAAATTTTATTTAGGAGAGATAATCACAATATTAGCGGAACCTATTTTAAAAATTATTTTCAAACATGAATCTCATCATATTCTTCTTAGTGTTTTTCTCTTTTCAAATTCAGTTTATTTTATCACTTCAATTCATTTGTTACCAAAATAATTTTTGATTCATGACTTTTTTATAACTTCGACTTTCACACATGTTCCTTCTTTAAATCACCTTATAACTTCCTCTAAACTAGTCTTTTAAAATTTTGTTAAAAACTATTTGAAAAATTATTCTTAACAAAATCAAAATGACAGTATGATTTTGTTAAAGTTTTAAAGTGTAGCATTTACCAAAATTGTGAAAACTCATGGTAATTCCACTAATCTCGCCTCAAATCCAACATACACTTCATAAAAAAACATTTTATGAAACTAATAATGCATCATATCTTCAATACATACTTTTAAGTATATGTTTTCAAATAAGTATTCTCTAAAAACCAGAACATGATTTCCTTTAAATCTTTACAAAATGTCTCCCCGTTCATATAATTTTAGTCAAGAAAAGTAACAAGATATCATAAACCTTATTTTGTATGTAGTGTGTAACATCTCATTCAAATGATTATCAATGGGAACACTCCAAGTAAACAAAAGCTGCACTTTCATAGGGCCTTGAGAGTACTATGTCTCTTGATGCCCCAAGATTTCACTTTCTCTCCTTACAAAGCAATCACATTACTCATCAATGAGTAAAGAACACAAAGAATATCTTTATTTTCCTTTCTTTATTAAAGCAAGTTCCCCTCCTCCCCCTTTTTAAATTCAAAAATATTCCTATTTATTTCACACCCAATTTACTCTCCTCACACATCTAAATATACTTGAGTAATTGAGTCACTCTAAATTTACCTTAGTCTACACTTAAAGAACAATAACTTCAACCTCAAATACCAAACAATTCTCCTTATTCCCCTCACAAACAAAATTTTCCTATTACCTAAGATGTCTTTACAAGAACAACCAATGCAGCAACAACAACAACAGCAACCAGTTCAAGTTTATCCAACCACTGTCACATACCAGTATGCACCACCTGAACCTGACCACCATTCATCAAATGGATCATTTGGGTCAGTATTTGTCGTCTTAGCCATCATAATAGTAATTTCTGCTGTTGCTTGTTGTCTTGGAAGGTTCTGCAGCCGCCGCGGCAACGGCAAAAGCCACAGTCAGAAACCTGTTAAGCAGCAGAATCACCAACACTCACGTCCAAAAGAAGTTGATATTGAATTTGGATTTGACAAAAAGGTTGCAGCTTCTAAGCCTATGAATAATGGACATGGAGGCTTTTCAAAAAATAATGGACATGGAAGCTTTACAAAAAACAATGGACATGGAGGTGTTAGAGTACAGAAGCCAGTTGCTCAAGGTCACCATGATATGAAGAGTTTTGAAATAAAGCTTGGTCCTCCTCAAGGAAAGTATAGGCCAGGTGCATAATGGAGTTACAAGAGAGTATTATGTAGACATAATCCATCTTCTTAATTATATCAACCATTTTGTTGCTATTTATCTTCTCTGTTTTTCTCTGTCTCTTAGATTTCCAAGTGCAAGATGAAATGTATAATTATCTTTTCTATTTCTTTATTGCATGCCAATGTTTTATTATGGATTGTGAAAGTAAAAACAATGTAAACATATAGAAATAATTAATTGGATTGAAAATGATGGTTTTGGGTATTGAAGTTAAAGTAATTTATAATATATATTTTCAGAAAATTAATGTCATTTGAATTGGTTCTTAATTAAGTGAAAGAAAGAATTACTAACAACAACTAGTTAGCTTTTATTGTTAAATTCCAAAACTACATTAGATTAACATGCTTATTCATCTTGAAAAAGATGAATTATAGGCTTATAGCCACCAGACTACTTGACAAAAAAAACATATGGTGTACAGCAAAGAATGATTTAGCTGGCGATCCACAGGACCCGAATTGCCTATGGTTATTGTTTCGCACAATTTCACATAGTTAAATCTCGGCCATTAGTTTGAGATCAAACGGCTCAAATTACATATTCATTAAATTAATTTAAACCGATCTCAACTACTGATTTAGATCGAACGGTCTATGTACGATCTAAACTACTTTGTGACCAAAGAAAAATTATTCAGCCATAAATTCAAAATGGAAAACACAAAATCATACAGTTGTTTTATACAAACTCAATGTTAGTTGTTTTATACAAACTAAATGCAAGAAACTCAATCTTCCATCGTATCCCTCATTATAGTATAAGATATATATAGTACACATATATAGTACAAGTTTTCAATGGTCCCCGCTATTAAAAAATGGAGGAAAGGAAACAGAACAAAAATTGAAGAGAGTTTAACGTTGTTGATTGTCAAGTTTGGCTGAAGTGTCATATATTATATAGGTCCAATTTCCCAACTCTGTAAATCAAAACATTCATGATGTTGCATAATTGCATTGTATAAATAGGCAATGTAATTTCATGAATTGGACTTTTGTGAAATTAACGGAGTTTCAGCTTTTTACAGTGCCGTTTTAGTTTTGGATATCTTTAATGTCTGAATTACCACTTCAAGATTTTTGCACCAGGGCAGATCCAGACGTTTCTCTTGAATTGTATTCTGAGCTGTACATATCAAATTCAGAGTCAGTAAAACTTCCATTAGCCATCCTTTTGAATCTCATAATGTCTTCATTATATTGCCCAGAATCATAAACTGTGCTCTGACCAAATTTCACCCCATTTGATAGATCATATAGTTGATCTCCACTGTCCAAGGCCCTTGCAATCTGATAAAAACCAAGTAAATGATTACTAAATT
>Ga0315915_1000082_pt1 | contig 65633 bp, 39 predicted proteins | sample MpolbnodulesMG_FD_207738 | JGI IMG/M metagenome (GOLD analysis project Ga0315915, IMG submission 207738) | Medicago polymorpha root nodule microbial communities from Los Angeles, California, United States - branched nodules | ecosystem: Host-associated > Plants > Roots > Nodule | place: USA... | reverse complement strand
AAAATTTTATCATATCGACTATCACATATCAATCATAAAAAATTCTTCTGCATATATAAGCATATAAAATATTCAAGAATTGTGGGTTAAATAGTTAATACTGTTTAAAATCTAAAATAAAAATTTATATAATAGACAAACTACATTAATGTTATTATTTTTAAAATAGTCATGAGTTTCTAAGTGTTATCATATCGGCTTTCTCATATATGTAAATAAAAAAATTGTTTATGCCGATATAAGTACATAAAATTTGCAACCAGTGTGGTGCAAACATTGAACAATGTTTTGCATATAAAATAAAGAGTTATTTAATAGAAATAATAAATTAATTTTGATTTGGAAAATAGTAATGACTTTTTAAAATTGTATCATATTGATTTTCTCATATATGTATATAAAAATGTGTTTATGCAGATATAAGTACATAAAATCTGCAACGGGTGCGGTGCAAACATTGAACATTCTTTTGCATATAAAATAAAAAGTTATTTAATAGAAACACTACATTAATTTTGATTTTGAAAATAGTAATGACTTTTCAAAATTTTATCATATCAACTTTCTGATATATAAACTATTTAACAAATTTTTGGATATATAAGAGAAAAATAGTTGATATAAACATTACATTAATACTCATAATTTTCATTTAATATATATAAACATTCTACAATATTAACAATCTAATTATTTTTTATATAATTATCGCAATGTTATGTGATCCGTAGACGTGTGATTTATTTTTATTTTCTACATTTTCCATTTTGATTTTGATAATTTATTAAATAACAATTAATCTTAAATTAAACTAAAAAATATTAATAAATACTAAATGAAAAAAATATATAATATTAATGATTAAATCTCATTCGTATAATCCTTTCAAAAATAAAAATATTGATCCATACATAAACTTGATTAAAACAATAAATAAAATAGTTTAACATTCAAAAATCCAAAACACTAGTGGAGTGGCTGATCATACAAAAAAACTACATAAAAATTAGTTGATAAAAATTATCCCCTAGTAACTTTGCTCCATGATTCTCAGGGGAACGCCTGCCATCTCTTGCCAAGACAAAGTACTCATTAAAACTCATAATTAAAAAACAGCTGTGACAATCTTCAAACTGGATAGTAAAAGAAAACAAGAAAAACAGTTTGAGTGCATCTAGATACCACAATGAACTTTCAAAATGGCATAGCAGCATTGATATGAGAAATTTGGATGTTGAACCCACCTGAGACTATAGGTAATGGAACAAGGATTCCTTTAACCCACCTGAGACTATAGGTAATGGAACAAGGATTCCTTTATTGACTGTTGAATGACCCCATGTACTTGACTTACTCCTCAGAAAGCCCAAACTTATTGGGAGACATGCACCGTTTTCGTGAGCTTGTTCACAAAAATCATGGATTGTACCATTTGATGAAAGCTATGCCACATCCCTTGCTTCTAACCTCTTGGTTATGGTTTCTTCTTTGGGGTAGCTTCTTCATTGCTTTGTGGGCGATATTCATTTAGAGACATATTATCAATCAACTCTGACTTCCCAAATAGTCTTAATCTTCATGACACCTCCATTTGATGCATCATACGAGTTTAGGGTTTGAGTCATGTAGTGAAAATCTGCATGGTATCTCTATCTTCATACACATGTGACCTGGACACCTTTTTAGAAGAAATTTGAATCTTTCTCAAGCGCTGTAGATTGTTTCCCTATCTTGCATTTTTAAGCTAGCAATTTCCTTCTTCCTTGCCAAGTACTTCGTTTTTGGGAAGAAGCGATCTAAGAATTTCCTCTTGAATTGATCCTAAGTAGAGATCGTGTTAGTTGGATCTGGATACGTTTGTTGGATTTGGATACACCATGTGGGTTGTTTGTGTTACAGGCCTTCACAAAGTGTGAGAGATGTGTGTTGAAATCTTCAGACTCCTTTCTTGAAAACTAGTTGTCCTTCATATAATTGAGGACACAGTTCTTAATATCAAACACCGCGGAGTTTGCAAGTTCGAACCTGAGAGACATTTAATCATAGTTGGTCTTCTCTAATCTCCTAGAGTATTACGAGAAACTTCGTCTATCATTTTTGAATTGTGGGATGAGACGTCTTGAATTGAGATAGTAGCTTCTTTGTTCGCCTCTTCTTTAGCTAACCCATTGAATTTTACGAATAGCCTTTTCGGTTCTTTCGATGTTTGGATCAAATAGAAGGTACCTGAATCTACACCACACATGGTTACGAGAAAATCTTTAGTAAATCCGTGGCAAGAATTTGAACAAAACAATTCTAGAATATTTTAGAATAATAAATAATTAAAAACAAATAAAGAAAGATACTACTAAAAAATAAAAACAAATCTGTGTAATTGTTTAACACTTTTTCTACCATTTTGTAATGCATTTCACTTACTCGCTTTGATCACTAGTATAATAAAAAAAACCAGTTTATACTATTATAGACTAAATATATCAGTTATTCGATTAATAAAAATATATATTTTATTTATAATAGTGACGGTAATAAGTATAAAATATCAATTATCGTAATGTATTGTTTGAGATAGTTTGAGTTAGTCACATAACTCAATACCCAAAACAAAGTGACTCACATTGTGTCGGTTGTAGCACAATAAAATAAGGGAAAATTATATTGACCTTCCCCAAGGTCTCTTTAAATGATACAAACACCTCTCTTATTTAAAATTATACATTAACCTCTTATTTATGCATTGGCACACATGTTAATGCATAACTTTGACCATGAATATCTTTAGTATATATAATAAAAAATTATAAAAATCAGATATTTTAAAAATATTCGTCGAGACAAATCAAACAGCATTTTACATGTTAACATTTGTATTTATATACTAATTAAAAATATGGTCAAAATAAGATACGTGAGTAGTGCACATTTTAAAATTGAGGAATTAGTCACTTTAGTCCCTGAATGAAAAAAAGTAGTCAATTTAGTCGCTGAATGCAGAGAAATTGCAAAATAGTCCCTAATGTAGACTCTATTGGTAAATTACATTGAGACACTAAATTGACTAACAAAGTCTGCATTCAATGAGTAAATTAATTAATAGAGTCTACACTCTACAACTATTTTGCAATTAATCTCCCTTTTAAAATTACTACATGTATTTTGAAACGATGGAATAATAGTAAATTGCTATCATCAAGCCACCAAACGATAAGATTCTCCTATTTTGCAAGCCAATGCAGCAGCAAAAAATCATCACTTCGATTATTTACTTGATTCACAACGTTGATTCATCACTTCGATCGTCAACATCCCATTCGTTGCAGAATCTACATCCTAGGGTTCGTGAATTTGTTCTACTTCATTCAATTGGAGGATAAGTCATAATTTGTGTATTTGTTCATGTTGTAATCGTCGATTTTGTTCTTCTTTCTTCATTCATTTGTTTATGCTTGTACGTTTGCTGAATCATTGATTTTGGCAACTGCCACTGTTACTTCTGTCTTGCACGATGCCACTTCCGTTAGTAACTCCCTAGAAATTTGATTCAATTTGTGTTTAGTGATCTTAATATTGTATCGAAATTAATATTAGTGAGGATGTGTGATTGAATTTTATAGATTTTGTGTTATTGAAATAAAATTCGAATAATATTCTTGTTGAATGGATTGCCTTTGCTTATTCTTTTGGTTCAGTTCATTGAATAAGCTGGCTCCATTAGGATTGGTGAAACTGAAATGCTTAATGCAGTTCATGGTATGAATAATTGTAATCTTCAATTTATATGTGATATAGTGTTTTGGACCTTTGGTAGCTAATGGCTTTATTTTGACCTTTTTATGAGTTATTATGTGTTTATAAGTTACTTTGCCGTTGTACACATGAATTATTATAAGTTTATTAGTTATTTCAACACTAAAAGTTTGTGAGTATACGCTAAAAGTTTATGCGAAAATCATATTTCTAAGTTTTTTAGTTTTCTTCCCTTTGTCGATTTTATTTGTTATTCTGCTAGTAGTTTATGAGATTTTTTTGGTTTATGCGAAAATCATATTTCTGAATTTGTTGTCTATGTAAATACCACATATTGTACCCCTTTCATTTCCTATATGATCCCAATCAATCAACTTTATGCAACCAAAACAATTGTTTGACATCAATATAATTAGCTTATTTAAAAGATGGAGGTTCTTCTTTCTTTTGTTATCAAGGGAGTTTTCTTTAACTTTGAATCCTCTATCAACAGATGTAACCGAAGAAAATGATCAAGTTTCCTTTCCTGAGAGTCCTGCCACTGAAGAAGTGCAAGAACAGACACCTATAGTAGCACAAGTTGAAGATGAAGAAGTTGCAATTGCATCGGAAACAAACAACAGCTTATCTAAATCAAACGGACAAACTGTGCTTCAGATGAAGGCTTGAGTAAAGGTTTAAATTTCATCTTATTTGCTTTATGTTTCTATTATAATTTTTCAACATCTAACAGAAGTAAATACGTCAGACAGATTTGAATTTATACATGTATTTCAGTTTTCTAGCTTATAAGCTTATATTAGGTTGTTTATCCAAACAAGGTCTTAGTTTTGTAGCTTGTTTACCTATCTTTGAATTCATAGATAAGATTTGTAATTTGTTAAATGTCTGTTCCGCGCCCTTTGGATCGCAGCAACTATATCACCAGCTCTTGTGAAACAACTTCGGGACGAAACAGGGGCTGGAATGATGGACTGCAAAAATGCTCTATCAGAGAGTGAAGGTGACATATTATCAAAGCACATGAGTTCCTTAGGAAAAAAGGCTTAGCGAGTGCAGACAAGAAAGCAGCCAGAGCAACTGTTGAAGGAAGGATAGGTTCTTACATCCATGACAGCAGGATCGGTGTTTTGTAAAGTAAACTGTGAGACAGATTTTGTCCCCTGAAATGAAATTTCTACATAAAGCTTTCAAGAGTTTTGGCTCTCCAGGTTAGTCGACATAAAGCTTTATCTCTCTACCTTCTATGCTCTTAATGTCACATGGCACAACAAACAATTCTACATATCTTGTATTTAAAATTTGGTTAATATATTACTCATTAAGTCACTATGTGTCCCATGCTGGAAATGCTGCCACACGTATGTAACCATGAAGTTATCTTGTAGTTGAGTTTTCTTGAGTTAAAATCACTAGTTACTTCTGATTCTATCTAATTTTTCCTTAACATGTCTGGTTTCTACTGTTATGGGGTATTTTTGATCTATGGTGATGGACTGGTGGTGGGTGGTGTTTGGTCCAGCGATGACGGTTCTGTTCAGGGGTGAGTTAACTCTATTTTCGTGTTTTCTCGACTACAGGCATGAATTTGTTTTTTTGATAGGTCTATAATGGTTCTCATCTTCCGCAACTACCATGTCTTTGACTGTTTTTCTTTGGTTTACTGCTGCTGTATTTGCTGGTATTTTTCCCTGCTTTGGCGAGGAGTTATCCCTGATTACATATAGATCTGGGATTAGTTTTGTTGCCTGACACTACTCAATGTCAAACCTTTGGACAAATTTTGTTTCCTTGTTACACAATGGCATCCCCACCGACTCAAGGTTTGCCTAACTTTGTCGTTTGCAGGATGCGTTCCAGAATCACCCGTTCAGTATGTACACGCAGCTGGGCATAGTTTACACCTATGGTTGCTACAAGTTCAGGGGAGATGAGCTCTTCTAGAGGGCTTGTCAGAGATTCAGTCTAGTTGACAAACAATGTGTATCATTTGAATTAAACTTGTTTGATTTGCTTAAATTGGGGTGGTAGCTACTCATTTTACATTTCCAACGATATACGATGTATTTGTTTTTTTGAAGAGATATATAATGTATTTGTTCTTTTCATTATCAATCAATTTTAGCTTGTTAAAATCTTTGAAATCAAATATATAAATGTTTTACTGATTGATCTACCCAGTCTTCACTATTGAGTAACATTTATGCAACAGATTTTGCTACTAATGCACCTAAATTATTAGCTATAGATTATCTACGGGTTAGCTACAAATTAGCTACTAAATAAGTAACATTTTTTACATGTTACAAGTAATACTCTCAAGTGTTACTGAAACCATTTAGTAACACGGGATTTACCTAACATTTGTCAAATGTTACAAGATATAAATAGTAACATTTGTCGATTTAGTTACAATTTTGAAGTGTTACTAAATCTCATATATGTTGTAGTGAATCAATGCTACCACTTCTAACAATTTTACTTGATATGATTACTGAAGCAACATACCACAACCAAAATGTTTCTCATGAGCTACACCAGGAAAAAGACTATACGACAACAAAACAACATCTAACAAAACCAAATATCACTTGGCTTTGCAACCTATTAATCTTGCAAAAGTATAATATTATTGCTGCTTCAACTTTCTATTACAACACTACTCGACTCAAAATAAATTGTGACGAAATACTTCGAAAAGAACAACAATGATGTGATCGGAAAGAACAAAGACGCAAACGAAAAGAACGACAACATGAACAATGAGAACATAGGTGGAAAAACCTGACGAAAACATAGATTGAATGTCAGCGGAAAAACACAAACTTCGACAATAACAATGAGAAGTACGGAAGATAAGACCACAATACGAATGATGAACGTGATGAATGTCCAAGAAAATGTATAGAATAAGAATGAAGAGATTTCCATTTGAGTGTGTGTTAGGAAAGGAGGATGAAAAACAGATTAAGAAAGAATAAGTTTTCTCTTGAACGGCAAACAAAGAGATTGTAACGGTAGAGGAGGTTGATGATGATTAGAAAAATATAGGGGATGTTTGTTACAATTAGAAAGAAATGAGGGGAGATTATTATAATTTTCCCATAAAAAAAATTTGAAGAAAAAAAAATCAAGGAGAACGATAAATTGAAATTTGGGGAAATGAGTTTAATTAGGGTTTGGATTTGCTGCACGGATAGTTAAATTGACATAATGGAGAATTGATGTCCAGTCTGTCTAGAGATTCTGCGTCCCATCTCAACTTCTCAGGTTTTTTTCTTCAACATGTCTTGAGAACAAATTCTGTTATAGTATAGCACTTTCGTATAAAAATAATCAAGTTTTACCTTATGAGTTGATGTATGTAAGATTTTTAAACTGCTTATCTATAGTCGAAAAACAATTGGTACATGAAATATAATCACTATGGTCTACGACTATTTCAACGTTATCATTTTCTTTTGTCATGCCATATTGCATATTTGTATAAGCTTCTATGTTCATAATTCATTTTCTTAAATTATGATGTGTGCATTTCATATATATCATAAATAAGTCCATCACAATAAAAGGCACAACCATAGTAGTTTTTATTAATGAAAATGATAACAATCAAACAAACATTGCATAAAAACATGACCATACAAAGGGAAATATGAGGGAAATGGATTCCTTCTCATCTTTTATTGAAAGATACAAACAACACAACCACCATGACATTTTCTAGATGGAGACACTGTTGGGAATGCCTCTGAAAGTCAATCCTGGCTCACTAGATGGATAAAGCACTGTGTATGGCATCTTCACAGGCCCGTTCCTGTTTCTCAATGATGCGTCGTTGTTCCTTTCAATGAGCTTTTGCTCAATTTCAGCCAACTTCTTTCCAAACTTCTTGAAGGCCTCTACCAGCTCTGAATCGTAAGTCCAGAGATCACCTTCGATTCTGTGTCCAATGTATTGCTCATCAGAAACATGTGTTGACAATCGCTCCATAACAGACATGTTCACAAGGGTATCCTTCAATGGTGTGATTGTTCTCAAATACGCCTTCTCGAAGTCCTGAGCAAGCTCGTCATACTCAGGGGTTCCTTTCTCAGGCATGAATCTTCTGCTTTTAGTTGGTCGGTTAACAATGTATCCACCGTAAGGATATTGTCCAAAATTAACAGCTGCATGAAGTGCTGAAGCCATCCATATGAGGGTGGTACAAGTTTCAATCAACTCTGCACGAGTTTTCATCTTAAACCACCATGTTGCATCCTTAAAGTCACCATGGCCCACTTCTACAAGTTCTTTCCAGAATGCTTGGAGCTCAGAATCATCTGCAACATCTGCATCTAACTTGTAATAGAAATTTACATATTCCTCAACCCATGACTTAATAGCACCCCATATCTCTAGTCCATCAGTAGCATAAGGATAATCCTTTATCAAAAGGCGAACACCATGTGGAGATTTTAGATCCTTAACAGCCACTCCTCTAGATAACAAGCAAGGAAGATAATATTAACATACAAAAATTTAGGTGATAATAATAACTATTTTCAACTTATTAATTTAGGTTGGCTAGAGTTTGTTAATAGATAGTTAGCTTATTAATTTCGTAGTTGCTCTGTTCATTCTCTATTGCTCTAAGGATACAAAACAAGACTCTTACATCTAAACTGACATCTCATGGGTGTAAAAGGTAATTTTTGAGATCAATGTCTTTCAAAAAATGGACTAGACGAAATTGTAATAATTTGTAAGGTTACCTTTTGATTAGATCATTAGGTAGTCCTTGATCTGGGAAAACCCAATCCTTGTAAACATCAGAAGACAATTCCATTGAATAACTTCCAAACAAGTATGTTGACTCTATAATACCCCCTGCTTTGATCAAGACATCTCGCGCATTGGCATTAATGTTCATTGTGTTACGATAATGTGGAAATAATAGTTTATGAATAGGGTGAACCACACTAAGATGCCTATTTGTTGCTATGATGAATGGCTCAACAGAAGCATGAGTGTTCAACCTGATACACATGTAGATATATATTCATAAAATTACTCAGATAGATCAAATATTAGTGTTTGATTGTATAAAAAAGATTAATGAAATTCATACCAATGGCTGACAAGTTGGTGATAGCAGGCGTCATTTACAACAACGTAAGCCTTGGCAAGGCGCCAAATTGAAGCATCAACACCTTCACTTGCAGGCGAGTAAGTAGTAGTAACAGGATCAAAACTATCACCATCAGGATTTGGCACATGTAGTTCAATGGATATTGGCTTCAAAGTTCCATCATCTTGCAAAAAGAGAACGGTCGTTGAGGCATAGGCCTTTGCGCCAGTTGCATTTATTTTCCTCAAATATGGTAAGATTGCATCTTGGTAATCAAGTACGTATAATCTAAGGTCACTGATAGCCTATTAGATAGAATAAAAGTTTGCCATTATGGTTCCTTGGATGGAAAAAAATGAATTCAAATAGTAAAAACATTAATTCTTTCGAGTATCGTTGAAATGAACACTCTTTACCTGTTCTACACTGACCCCATCCATGTATGGCTCCAAGTGTTTTTTGGTTATTCTGGTTGTATTCTACGTTAGACATAGCAACCAATGAGGTTAGTTACCAATTATAAATGTAGCATGAAAGCATGATAATCTTTTTTTTATTTATTTCTTTTGTACTTGATTAAAAATATTTAACTATTAGGTTTAATTACCCCAACTTTTTTGATGACATTTGGATTCACACCAGAAATCATCTCCCTTGCAAATTCCTCATCAGTCATCCATGCAGTGCGATCCTCTACTCATAGTAAGAAATTTTCAAAAGATCCATGAGCTTTCTTTACATGATTGTGTATATAATTAACTATATTGTTAGGACTAGGAATTCCTGACTAATATATACCTTGAATCACTAGTGGTGTTGGAAACCGTGGAGTTTCACCAGCGAAAAGCGATAGCACTTCATCAAAGGAGTTAAACTCTTGTGGATCATTTTGTAATTTAACTAGCGATTTTAACTGAGGTGTCTCATATTGAGATATTGATTTGAGGGTGTTAACAACAAAGTCTGACGATTTCTGAGGGATGATTAATTCATCTCTTGGAATGTAAAAATATCCACTCCGACTCTCAGTCTCTGGATCTGTTCATTATAGTAACAAAATATGTTTTGTCAAAATAAGTAAAAATATATATCACAATAAAAAATTGCAAACAGACAGACACAAGTGTTTGAAGTCTCACATTTCTCAAGGTGTTTTCTGCCAGTTCTTACCCTTCGAGGGTAAGGCAAGGCGGTTGATCCCCCAAGAACTGGTCGATACAAGCAAGGACTTTCGTCTGGTTGACCCAAATCATTGTAGACATCATAATCATATATTCTGTCCCATTCCACACGCTCTCCAGTTCCATCTCCTCTTAAAGTGTTCAATTCTTCTTTTATGTAGTACACTAATGGTTGTGGTGTTTGACTTGGAAGGTATGCCTACATAATTTTAACCATTGGTTCTGTCAAGTGTTTGAAAAAGAGAAATATATATTTAAAAAGTGACATGGAAATAATAAAATGGTTTGAGCTCAGGTACGTGAGTTCAACTTCCTAAACAAACATTTTTAATAACTAATTGTTAACAATTGTCGCTCAAAAGAAATATTGAACAAGATACATGTTGGATAGAATTGATATCATTACCTTGTTGGCAAAGAAAATGCGTTCAGTTTGGTACTTTTCAGCATTATAAACCCATGAGTTGCAAACGAAGTTTGTATTTTCATGGCTTAGAATATTGCCTTCAAGGGTCAAACTCACAAGGAAGATTTCATCTTGCGTATTATTCTTAACATAGAAAGCTCCTGGAATTCCCATGTGATGGAGATCCCATTCAAAATGAATACTGAAAGCATTTTGTGTGTCTCCCAAATTTGGTATGGAAGTAACAAAACCATCCATAAACGTTTCCTTTCCTACTTTTCCTTTTCCAGTAGCTATGTTAAAAATGTCAAATATTAGTTTCTCAGTTTCACAAATGATGATGATTCTCAACTAATTAGTTTTCAATTTTATTTTTTTTACAACTAAATTTTTCTTTTCGCCTATACAATTGTCATCCATGTGGCATGAGGTATATCAAAGTGAGAATAATTTCAATATTTTTGTGATAATTGATATCTGATTATTTATATAACCAATAGTCTACATCAAAGTAACTATTACATATATTATATTATTAATGATAAAAAAAAAAAAGGTAAAGGAATATCAATTTTGGTTTTCTAGCACCAGAGGTTGTTGACCTTCTACGTAGAGGTCAAAAGGTCATGCATAGCAATGTTATGTCTCCTAGGGCCATGAATGTTGTATTCACGAGGATTGGTTTTGCCATCCAAAAAAGTCTAGCGGCGCAGCTTGTTGCCCGCTTGCCTTCTATTCAAATGTAAATAATGGTTTTTTATATATAATAGAGAATTTATTTACTGTTAAAAAAAAATTAACTGAATCAAAAACTCTTTTAAAATATAAAACAAAATTACTTGCATAGACTAAAAGTGAATATGGAACTTACTCCTAAACTTAAGGTCAATTATATATGGTGATATTCTTGATCACTAGTGTATAATATATTTAAAAAATGACAAAAATAACTTATGTGGCCTTTTAACTTATTTTAGGTTTTGATTTGGTCCTTTTTCCTTTTTTTCTCTTGTCATTTTGGTCCTTCACCATGCATATGATTTTCATGTTCAAATTCATGGTTTTATGTTGGATTATAACATATATTTAAGATTAAGCTTTCGCACAAGGAAAGAACATCATAGATTTAGTCAATGTATTCATGTATTTACCGAGAAAGGTATTAATAATTAATAATTGATATAATCATGATCAAAATAAAAGCTCAAATTGGTATACTTGAGAAGAAAATATTGAAACCTATTTTGGTCCTTGAAAATAAAAATTATCAGTCAAATATTCACAAATTTTAAATATTGTTCTAATTAGTCATCAATTTTTCAGATAACTTTCATGGACATTTTAATCTTTTTTTTTTATGGTGTCCAGGGTTTGAACTCACGACATTTGCATAAATTATGCATTGTTCCTACCAACTGAGTTAAACTCACAAGGACGTGGACATTTTAATCTGATCAATGACTATTTTAACCAATATTTAGAGATAACAAAAATATTTAAAATAGTTGCATAGATTTTTTTATAACTTTCACCAACTTTATCCAAAAAAAGATGTCCATTTGCACGTTATTGTATATAGTTAGATAAAGAAATTATTACCATCAGCTTTGGAAGCACTAATCAACTTGAAACCCATAGAAGTGTCCAACAAGGTAGGACGAACGGTATCACCTTCATTCTCGACAACAGTATCACCAATAACTTTGAATTTCAATGCATTCTTTTTCATCAAAACCACAGTTCCCTTCAGCTTTGTGACCATGTTCAATGAAGTCATGTTTGATACTTAAATGTATTACACTATCTTTAGCAAATGAAAGAAATACTTGTGTCTTGTAACCATGGGGATGCTTGGTATTTATAGTACTTGATGGATCACAAGGTTAGTTCAAAAAAGATAAACAATTCTTTGATTCATTAACTAACTGCTACTTGTGACGCAATTGGAGCACATCTTAGGCTAATTTTATATTTTTGTTGATTATTTCGTAGTATATAAAATATATCAGTTAAATAATCATTTGGGGTTTTGTTTTTTACTAAAATATGATAATCATTCAATAAAGTATAATAGAAATAAACCCAAATTTAACATCACCATAAGAAAATTAATGAATAGCATAAAACAATGAATTTGCAAACAAACTCACATCGGTCAAATTAATTAATAGCATAAAACGTCAAAATACATACAAATGATACAACAAAATTTAAGTGATTAGGGTATTCATGTCTTCATATCAACAACTTTGATGAGCAACTCGTTGATTAAATTTATAATGATTGAAGTTGAAATGTGTCAATCTAAACCAAACAATAACACAACAATCTATCTAAAAAAATAAAATCCACCACACTTACGAGAAATAAAAAAAATGTCGTATTAAGATGGCAAACAAAACAACGTCACACTAAAACGACAAAATCACAGAAAATAATCTAATCTACATAAAAATTATTGATTTTTATTAAAAGAGAGAAAAAAATTAATAATATATGTCCAAAAAATTATCTAAAATCAATCATCTTCCATCAATGAAGAAGAAGAAAGATAAAACTTAGAGATATGGCTTCTCTTTTTTTAATTGGGGCCGGCAAAATATGAAAACTTAAATAATAAGTACGTAATATGTGGTTGTCTTGTGTGTAAGAGATTCCAAAAAGATGTATTTGCGCGGGTGCTATGGTCATTAACTACTCTTTTTTTAATCTAATATGGTCATTAATAACTGCTTTGCTCTATTGTTAATTGTATTAATACGTGTACGTTGTAGTAGATCCAAATCTTCCAATCACGGGTCCTATATATTGAGAAAAACTCCCATTATTTTACTACTAGTGCACAAGAAACACGTTGGGAATACTTTAATGTGTAGTTAAAACCCAAGAGGCTCAAACGAGAGAAGCTTTAGAGATAAAACTACTAGTATAGTAAAAGATTTAAGGAATGTAACATGTGTTTAAGACATATATTAAAAATGGGATTTGCTAGAACATACCCACTAGTTTTTATGTGGGAGTGTTTTTTTTTTGACAAATATGTAGGAGTGTTTTAGCTGGTTATAACTAAAAAGTTAATAAATACACATTAAGGTGTATGTTGCTTTAATGTGTGCAATATTGTTGTAAAAAAACAGAGCTATAGTTTTTTTTTTTGTTGGTAAGTCTTATAAAATTATGAAATCATAGGAGGTCCATTTGTATTTCCTCAATCATAAACAAAAGTGAAATTGTGGAAATGGGGTTAGTTAGAGTTTCAATTTGGTGCTCTGATAATTAAATTGCAGAGCGATTGAAGATGGAAGAAAGGAATGCAACAGTAAATTGGAGCATTGGTGACCAGAAATTTTGTTCAATGTCTCAGCTTTCACGGTTTCTTCTTCAATAAGTCTTAATACCAAATTTGGTATACCACTTTGTGCAATCAAATGATTTTTACCCTTTGTGTTGATGTATGAACTATTAAGTTTTCAACATTATCTTTATTTTTAGTCATACGATATATATTTCATATTTGAATAGCCAACTTTGTATAAGCCTCAATGTTCATAATCCATTTTCTCATAAGTCCAAACATGATAGTTTTTATTGATGAAAGACATTGTAGAAAATAAACAAACATACATAAAAGCATGACCATACGGAGGGAGTTGAGGGAAATGAATTCCTTCTTATATTTTATTCAAAGCAACAAACAACAAAACAGCCATAACATTTTCTAGATGGAGACACTGTTGGGAATGCCTCTGAAAGTCAATCCTGGCTCACTTGAAGGATAAAGAACAGTGTATGGCATCTTCACAGGTCCATTCCTATTTTTCAATGTCTCATCATTGTTCCTTTCAATGAGCTTTTTCTCAATTTCAGCCAACTTCTTTCCAAACTTCTGGTAGGCCACGTGTGGCTCTATATCATAAGTCCAGAGACCACCTTCGACTCTCTTTCCAATGAATACCTCATCAGAAACATGGGTTGACAATACCTCCATAATGGTCATGTTCATAATGGTATCCCTCATTGGTGTGATTGTCCTCAAATACGCCTTCTCATAGTCCTCTGCAAGCTCCTCATACTCAGGGGTTCCTTTTTCAGGCATGAATCTTCTACTTTTAGTTGGTCGGTTAACAATGTATCCCCCGTACGGGTATTGTCCAAAATTAATAGCTGCATGAAGTGCTGAAGCCATCCATATGAGGGTTGTGCAAGTTTCAATCAACTCCGTACGATTTTGCATTTTAAACCACAATGTTGCATCCGAGTCACCATGGCCCACTTCTACAAGTTCTTTCCAGAATGCTTGGAGCTCGGTATCATTTCTAACAGCTACTTCTGACTTGTAATATAAATTCACATATTCATCAACCCATGACTTAATAGCAGCCCATATCTCTAGTCCATCAGAAGCATAAGGATAATCCTCAATCAAAAGGCGAACACCATATGGGGAAGATGGATCCTCAACAGCCACTCCTCTAAATAATAACAAGCAAGGAAGATGACATTAACATACAAAAAATACTATAAAAAAGGAAAGGGTGATACTATTAATCTAAGTGATGTTAATGGCTATTTTACAACTATTCTTGATAGGATCTGAGCTCCGTCAAATCGAAATATAAAACCTAGTTAGAAAAATTAGCTACAGTTTGTAAGTAGATAGTTAGCATATTAATTTGGTAGTTGCTTTGTTCATTCTCTACTAGCTCTAAAGATACAAAGTGAAACTCCACTAGACTCGCATCTCATGAGTATAAAAAACTATTTTTGAGATCAATGTCTTCTTAAAAATGGATTAGACCAAGATGTAATATTTTGCAAGGTTACCTCTTGATTAGATCATTAGGTAGTCCTTGTTCGTTGAAAACCCAACCCTTGTAAACATCAGAAGACAATTCCATTGAATAACTTCCAAACAAGTATGTTGACTCTATGATACCTGCTGCGTTGATCAAGATATCTCGCGCACCGGCATTTATGTTCATTGTGTTACGATAGTGTGGAAGTAAAAGTTTATGAATAGGGTGAACCACACTAAGATGCCTATTTGTTGCTATGATGAATGGCTCAACAGAAGCATGAGTGTTCAACCTGTCACACATGTAGATATTTATTCATGAAATTACTCAGATAGATCTAATATAATATTTGATTGTATAAAATAGATTAAAGAAATTCATACCAATGGCTGACAAGTTGGTGATATGTGGCGTCATTTACAACAACGTAAGCCTTGGCAAGGCGCCAAATTGAAGCATCAACACCTTGACTTGCAGGCGTGTAAACATTACTAACAGGACCAAAACTATCACCATCAGGATGTGGCACACTTAGTTCTATGGACAATGGCTTCAAAGTTCCATCACCTTGCAAATAGAGAACTGTCCTTGTGGCATAGGCCTTTGCGCCAGTTGCATTTATTCTTCTCAAATATGGAAAGATTGCATCGTGGTGATCAAGTATGTATAATCTATTGTCTCCAAGAGCCTATTAGACAGAATAAGATTTAGCCATTTTGGTTAATTTGATTCAAAAAAATCAAATCAACAGAAAAATAATAATAAAAAGATTTAAGTCTTTGGAGTAACGTTGAAATACGACAGTGTAGTTACCTCTTCTACACTGACCCCGTCCATGTATGGTTCCAAGTGTTTTTTGGTTATTGTGGTGGTATTATCACCGAAGAGTTTGATATCTACCATGCTCTTTTGTGGAAACGCCTACATTAGATATAGCAAGCACGAAGGTTAATTACCAATTATAAATGTAACATGAAATGTTGGATAGATTTTTATTTATTTATTTCTTTTGTGCTTGCTTAAAAATATTAACTAATAAGTTTAATTACCGAAAGTTTTCTGATGATGTTTGGATGCACACCAGCAATCATCTCCCTTGTAAATTCCTCATCAGTCATCCATGCAGTGAGATCCTCTACTCATAGTAAGAAATTTTCAAAAGATGCATAATCTTACTTTATATGATTTTGTATATAATTAAATATTTGTAAGAAATTCTGGAATTTCTAACTAAGATATACCTTGAATCACTAGTGGTGTTGAAAACATTGGAGGTTCACCAAAAAGTGAGAGCACTTCATCAAAGGAGTTAAACTCTGGTGGATCGTTTTGTATTCTAGCTAGGGATCTTAATTGAGGTGTGTCATATTCAGATGCTGATTTGAGCGTTTTAACCGCAAAGTCTGATGGTTTCACATGGCCAAGTAATTCATCTCTTGGAATGTAAAAATATCCATTTCGACTCTCAATCCCTGGATCTGATCATATATAAAATAACAAAATATTTAAAATCGCAAACAGAGATAACATTTAGCGTATAGCACCATGTTAGTATAGCACCTTTAAAGTCATGTTTAATCCAAAATAAATATCACAGCAAAAATTGCAAACAGACACAGGTGTTTGGAACCTCACATCTCTCAAGGTGTTTTCTGCCAGTTCTACACCTTCGAGGGTAAGGCGTGGTATTTGATCCCCCAAGAATCAGACGATACAAATCAGGGCTTTGGTCTGGCTGACCTAAATCATTGTAGACATCGTAATCATATACTCTTTCCCATTCCTTGCGCTCTCCTTTTCCATCTCCTCTTAAAGACTTCAACTCTTCTTGTATGTAGTACACTAATGGAGCTGGTGTTTCACTTGGAAGGTATGCCTACATAATTTTAACCATTGGAGGTGTCAAATTTTTGGAAAAGAGAATACTAATTTAAAAAGTTACATGGAAATGATAAAATTGTTAGTGATTTGGGAGACATCGAGTTCAACTTTCTATATGAACATTTTTAATAAACAACTTTTAGATTCAATGGATAATGTATCTAGTGCATATATCGATTAGATGCATTAATTATTCAATAAATTAAAAAAATTGATTTTTTGCTTATGATTGTGATCAAAGGGAGTAATTGTTAACATTTGTCAGCTCAAAAAGAATGAATAGAGTTTATATCTTTACCTTGTTGGTAAAGAAAATGCGTGGAGTATCGTACTTTTCAGTATTGTAAATCCATGAGTTGCACATAAAATCTATGTTTTCATTGGTTGCAACATCCGTAAGGTGCATACTCTGAAGGAAGAATTCATCTTGCCTAAAATTCTCAACATAGAGAGCTCCTGGAATTCCCATGTGATGGGGATCCCATTCAAAAAGAATAGTGAAACTATGACCTCTGTCCCCCAATGCGTTTTCTGAAGAAGCATTGTCTCCCAAAAACGTTTCCTTTCCCACTTTTCCTTTTCCACTTCCTATAAAAATGTCAAAGTTTAGTTTCTCAATTTCACTAATGATGTTGATTCTCAAATAGTACCCGTTAGTTTTCTAAAAAATAAATTACAAATCAATTTTTTGTTTTGATGAAACAACTTAAAAAAATAGGGAATATAATTATGTATATTATTAAGGCACTGTATAATTATTGTCTGATCAAATCAACAACAGTGAAATAACTGTCCCTAGAAAAGTTTGAATAACCGTCCCTAGAAGGTTTAAATGACCGTCCTTAAAGACTGTCAAACCTTCGCTCATTGTCTTGAAAAAAACCGTTGCTCTTCTGTCCTTTAGACAGCGGTTTTACGCGACTGTGGCCAAAAACACAAAAATCATCGCTTTTAGAATAGGCCATGGGTGTATATGGGACGCTTTCATAAGTTTTGCATAACTGTCGCCTATAGCTTTAGGGACGGTTTTCAAGTTTACAATAACACATTTTGACTGTTGCCTAAACTCTTCTAAAATATAAGATAAAATTTTAATTGACCTTCACTTAAGGTCAATTATATATGGTGATATGAAATGTAGATTGGAAAGATATTGTGTCACGATTCTTGATCACTAGTAAACAATATATTTAATATACACACACACTGGTCGCTCATCTTAATTTCCAGGTAGCGATTTGATTTTTTTTTTTTTTAAAAAAAATAATTTTTGTCCTTTATCCATACATATGGATTTTCAAGATTCAAATTTATGGTTTTGTGTTTGATCATAACATATATTTAAGATTGAGAGCACACAAGGAAAGAAAATCATTGATTTGAAACTTGAAATTCATATTCAAATATAGGTAAATGACCAAAATAACATGGAAAAAATAAAGAATTAAATCGTTATTTGAAATTAAACTAAGAGACCACATGTGTAATTATGTCTTAAAAAAAATACTACACTCATCTAAAAATATAGAATCATTTTAAGATTTTTCTTGTCCTTTTTTAATCTTCTTTCAAATTTTCAACTTCATTAATTATTATTTTTTCCAACATATTATTAATTATTTGCATCAAAAAAACATATTACTAATTGTTTAAAAATTTAATTATTTCTTTTCCAACATATTATTATATTACATCTTTTTTCTAGAACATGTGATGAATATAATATGATAAAAACATAAAATTAATGATATGTAAATGAATGGTAAACATGTAAAACAGTATCAATTGTACAACTAGTTCACTATTACTAGTACCAATTTTCTTAGTTATAAGTCAACGCATTCCTATATTTATGGACAACGTTATGATTAATAATCATCATCGATATAAAAGCTCAAGTTGGTTCTTGAGAAGAAAATATTGAAACCTCTTTTGGTCCTTGAAAATAAAAAATATCAATCAAATACTCACAAATTCGAAATATTGGTCTAATTAGTTATTATTCAGATAACTTGTGTGGACAGTTTAATCTGATCAATGACTATTTTAACCAATTTTTAGAGTCTTTTTTTACTTAAATTAGTTTTACAATTTAATCATTATTTATCATATCAAATAACTAATATTTTTTTAACATAGTTGCATAAATTTCACTATTTTTATCAAAAAAATGTCAATTTGCACGTTAGTGAATATAGTTAGATAAAGAAATTATTACCATCAACCATGGAAGCACTAATCAGCTTGAAGGATACAGTATTGTCTAAGAAGGAAGGAAGAACGGTATCACCATCATTGTTAACGGTATCACCATCATTGTTAACGGTATCACCAACAACATTGGAATTTAACACATTCTTTTCCTTCAAATTTACAACTCCCTTCAGATGTATGACCCTGTTCAATGAAGTCATCTTTGATGCTTAAACGATTACACTATATTTGGCTAATGAAAGAAAGCTTTGTGTCTTGTAACCATGGAGGATGCTTAGTATTTATAGTAGTTGATGGGATTACAAGGTTAGGTCAGAAAAATAAACTATTCTTTGATTCACTAAATATCTAATTCTGAATCTTCCTATAACTAGATACACAGCTGTTCACGATGCCATATTGGGAAAGACTCCAATTAGTATTTTACTGACAAGTTGGGAAACCCAATTATATGAATAGTGTGTACAGTATGCAATTACTCCTTTCTTATCTTTTTATATCATCATCTTACAAAAATTATAAATATTACTCCCTCCATTTCTTTTCTTTTGATGTTTTAGGTCTTCAACTTTATTTCAAAATATTTGATGTTTTTGGATTTTTAATATTTTTTATTCCATTTTACCCTGATTAAAAACACACAATTTAATTGGAAGTTTCAATAATAAATGCAATTAAATTTTCAATTTGTGTGATGAGTGTGATAATTAAGGAGATTAGAATTTTGAGGAAAAAATCAAGAAGTGAATATACAATAGCCAAAAAACATAAATAAGGGTATTTTAGTCTAAATCTTACAATTATTCCTATACTTTAATAATTCTTTGATACTTGTGCAATCACCTAAAACATCAAAAGAAAAGAAATGAAGGGAGTAAAAAAAGTTGATTGAAACGTAAATTTTTCATAAATATATGCTCCGTCTTAAATTATAAGAAAAAAAAATTATTTTCTTTGGTCTAAATTATAAGGAAAAAATACTAAATTTAATCTTATTTAATAATATTGTTATTCTAAGAAAATCATCTTGGCCAACAAAAACTTTTAGTTGTTCTCATAAAATTAGGTGTAAATTGCATTTAATTTGCTCTTCCTCTCATTTTCTTCATAACTAATAAAATTGTTTTTGTCATAAAAACAAAATTAAATTATTTTTACATCTTCTCGTAAAACTTATTCCAAAGAAAAACAAAAAACTACACTCCAAATTATTATTTTTTTTGAAAGATATGCACTCCAAATTATTATATCTTGGTTTTCTTAATAAGTGTGGAAAAAATTGCTTATAATTTGGGACGGAGGAAGCAACTATTATCAAATTGTCCTTTGTGTATAGATATATTCAATGTTAACTTTAGTGTGGCCTTTGCGGTGTTCATTTGGTTCGCATATTCATCTTCTATGTTGAGCATATATCTATAGATCGGCTGAAAACCAAATGCATAAGTATTTTAGGTACTTTAATTTTATCATTTATTATTTGGAGACATTTTGCAAATAAGTATTCATCTTCTATCCGCCTTTGTAGTGATCGCATATTCATCTTCTACGTTTTTAATGATGTTGAATGGTGTATTTTATCAATGTAAATGAATGAATATTGTTTTGTTTTTGTCAAAAAAATACTTTTTAATAGCGTAAAAGTTGTAGTTTCAAATATAAAATTGCTACTTTTAACTTGTTTAGCAAATGTCATAAAGATAATTTAGTAAAATCGTCATTGTCTTTCTTTCATTTATCATATTTTATTAATTAATTATGTTAAAATATAAAATACGACAAATACGTATGGTGACAAAGAAGTAATATCTTTTGAATAAATCAGTAAATTGGTCTCTTTCTTTATAAACCACTTTGAAATTAATCCACGTCTCTATTATTATTTCAATTTTTTTCTAAGCCAGGAGCGAGGACAAGCATCAAGGGGAAGCAACGACATCACAACTAGGTATAAGCGAAATGTCTTTTTCCACGAGCGAGATGAAAGCGAGTTGGTTGCGAGATTCAGTGTTGTTCCCTGGAACTTTCTCGCTTAAGCAAATTGATCTCACTTAAGCGAGTTCTCCTTGGCTCAAAAAGTGGTCTCTTGATCCTTGCTTGCCATTTCTTGCACAAATTGAGTAGAGTAAGGCATGTAAAGCATAAATGGTAAATTTACAACAAATGATTGCTTTTTCTTAGATAACTTGCAAAACAAATCACTAAAAAGCCTATTTTAACACATGAAAGATATTACTTTTGAGCACTTATCAATTGCACGTCATCTTGTGCTACAAATTGCTGAACCGGTGAATCCTCCCTAGCAGAAGCAGAGGAAACCAAGTCAACGTGAAAAATCATGCACACCTACATGCGCAACTGAGGATGAGAGCTAAACAGACGCATCGAGAACTCATGGAAGCACCACCACCTCCAGTGATTCCGGACTTGACTGTTCCACTACATCCGAATGCAAGTCAACGTGCGCTACTTGAGGACTTGTCGTGTCTATTTCAATTGAGTGAAATTGATTGAGAAAAGGAGAGCGGCTCTCATGCTAGGAAAACCTAGCAAAGCGTTTTTGTCAAATGTTTATTAGTTAGATTATTGTCTTTATGTTTATCACAAGAGACAGATACCAACGGAGAACCTAATTGAAATCTTTGATAAAGACCGAAACTAATTGTCAAAGATTAATTTGATATTCGGTGGTGTCCTTGTGAAATTAGCTCAATTGATAGGGACAATGCATAATGTATGTAAAGTTCGGGGTTCGATTCCTTATCAACATAAAAAAAAAAAAAAAATTGATACTCGATGGTTTACTCTGTATCTTTTTTATTCCCAGATTAACATGTGAAAATACAAGTTGGGGTACACATCTTGTCCTATCTTTTCTCTCAAAATATCTTATGCTATCTTTTCGAGTTTGACTGTGTGTATATATCCGATCCATGCTAATTAATTTTGCTTGTTCTATGTGCCAGCTTTGGCATTATATGCAATAATGACTATTTTTAGGGTTTTTTTTTTCTTTTTCTGTCGTATCTCTATCTATTCTAAATCACGTTTATACAAGTACCGACATCAAGTTTGAGATGATGACCGATCGAGATCCAAATTTGCATTAACAAATTTTGTATTTTTTTTTTTTTAACTTAGTGGTACTAGTATGATAAGTGAATTTTTTACTAAAATCTAAAATTATTTTTTTGCATCAAAATAAAAATGTGCAAGAAAAAATAACATAAAAAAGGAAAATAATAGAAAATTAGATTTTGTAAAAACAATTAATCTTTTTTCTAAGAAATAAAAATTCATCAAATATGTATATTTATTATGTTTTGGACCGGCTACGAGGCCCAACAAGCCAAAGTTCAATGAAGACTAGCCCACAATTGCGACGGAACATGTTAAGCTTCGTGCGCGGCACCGCACTAGAACACGTCTCAGATACTTTTTAGCCGTCAAAGCCATTTCTAACCGCCTTTTGAAGAGGCACCACATTTTACGGAGACAGCTGTACTCTTATACGCCTATATAAGGGTGACTTAGCATCACCCCGATGGTACGATTCACTTTTACCTTATTTTGCACATATCCACCTCATTCTCTTACCTACTTGAGCGTCACAGTGGTAACGTGCTTACAGACTAATATCCTCTGTCGTGAAGACCACCGCGAAAGATCAACCTCCGCCACGACTGAGCATCAAGCACAACCGCATTCCTTTCTTGGTCTTCATTGGACATATCATATTATATATTATAAATTAAAATTTTATTATTTTTAAAAGAGTTGAGAAAGGTACCTAGTCAACACTGAATGATTTAGTCCAATGTGTGATGTTTATATTGGTGAAGCTCTTGGTTTGCTATCAGTTTTAGGATGGGATCATGAGGTTGGAACCCAACGATTTTGAGTTTGATTCTAAAAGAATTATTTATAGTTTTTTATACCCAAAACATGATTCTATAAAACTTGGGGCTATAATAAAAAAATTGTAAAACTCTAGTTAGACAATATTATGAAACTTCGGAATTGGGTTTGAGCGAAGGTAAACAAATGAGATTGGTTCCCCAGGCGAAAACTCTTTTTTGAAGAAGATCGATAAACTCGAAAGCGATGCAAATGCAGTAAGAGGTTAGTTTGCCATTTACAAAACCTCTCTTGTTGGGAGAGATAATATTGGGAGCCACCATAGAGAGTCTATCGGTCCATACCTTTGCAGTCGAGTGACTCGTAATTTACCAATGGTTCCCCCAGGCTAATTTTAGTCTTTTTCCTGTTGGCAAAAGAATTTTGCTGAAATCTTGCGTGTGTTCATAATTAATATAAGAAAAAAAATTAATACATTTTTTACAAAAATAAAAGATATTCATTTATTCAAATTGATAGAGTATATCGATACGGTACAAATTCAAAATCAATAAAAACAAAACGAATTAATCTACCGAAAACTCACGACATCATGTTAATAGCATAAAATTGACAATGTACTTATTCCTACAAATATCATTATATTCAAGTCTTAAGAATACGCATGTCTCCCTAATACGTATGTCTCCGTAAATGAGGTTAATTAGGGTTTGGATGGTGCTCGGGGAGTTAAATTGGCGAGGGATTAAATATGAGAGATAGCAATTGTGTCCAGAAATATTGCTTCCCATCTCAAATTAATTCTCAGGTTTTTTCTTCAACATGTCTTGAGAACAAATTTTATACACTATAGCACTTTCGTATAAACAATCAACAATTTTTGCCTTATGAATCGATGTATAATTCTTAAACTCTATATATAATAGAAAAACAATTCCTACTGGAAATAAAATTAGGTTTAAATGTGTGTTTAGTCCCTGCAGTTTCATCTAATTTTGGCTTTGGTCCCTGCACTTTTTTTTGTTTGGCATTGGTCCCTGCACTTTATAAAACTTTTGGGATTAGTCCTTCTGTTAAGTATTTGTTAAAAAAAACAAAAACTAACGGTGTCCCACGTGGACCAATCATGGCACGCCACGTGGCACACTAAAAGACAAAAAATCTAACTTTTTAACTTAAAAATATCATTAGTCCCTGCACTTTCAACATTTTTTGAAATTAGTCCCTACACTTTGGTATTGGTCCCTGAATTTTTTTTATTTTTTTTAAAAAAAATTCAATGAAATTCTTATGTTTTATTATTATTTTGTTCATTATTTTTATTGATATAATCATAAAAAAAAATCTTTTTTAAAAAATTGATTAAAGCTTAATAAAAGTTTTTTTTGATTTTATTTTAAAAAGATTTTTTTAAAAAAATCTTTTTAAAGAGTAAAATATCTTACTTATACTTTTTATTTGACAATAAATATCTTAGCTTGTTTTTTTAAAAGGGGAATAAATATCTTACTTATCTCTACTACTTGTTATATAATAAATAAACTTTTTTTTTAGAGTAAAAGGTGTAGTAATTCCAATGTGGAGTACAAATGTGTAGTAATAAATATCTTACTTATCTTAGAAATTATATTTTTGTAACTAAAATATATTATTGGAGTACAAATTGTGTTAACAACATTTATATTTATTAAACTTATTTATTACAAGTAAATTCGTGACCGGTAAGCAAAATATAATGTTATACAATTGTTATTTTTCAAGTTAAGTTTTATTAAACTTTCTTATTTTTTTAAAAAGATTTTTCTGATTTTATTTTATTTTATAATTATTCTCAATAAAAATAATGAACAAAACAATAATAAAACATAATAATTTGATTGAATGTTTTTTCAAAAAAAAATAAAAAAATAAAGGACCAATACCAAAGTGCAGGGACTAATATAAAAATATGTTGAAAGTGCAAGGACTAATGATATTTTTAAGTTAAAAAATAAATAATAAATTAATAATTAAAAAGTTAATTTTTGTCTTTTAGTGTGCCACGTGGCACACTGTTAATTTTGGTTTTTTTTAACAGATACTTAACATAAGGACTAATGCCAAAAGTTTTATAAAGTGTAAGGACCAATGCCAAACAAAAAAAGTGCAGGGACCAAAACCAAAATTGAGTAAAAGTGCAGGGACTAAACACACATTTAAACCTATATTTTTTTGTTATTGTCAAATTTCATTTTTTATGGAAGAAGTTTATGGTGTGGGGAAGGTGTCTCACTCCAAAAGATACATTATTTCCTTTATAGATTGAAATTTAAACTAATATTTTAAAAATTGAATCGGAAATCAAATGATTAAGAACTTTGGATCATGATTTAACCGCTAGCCAAAATCAAATGTGAGCGCTCTTGTACTATACGGCTTTTTGGCATCGCCCTATCTTGTCTTGCTGGAGTGGAGGCAGATTTTCTAAAAAAAGCGGTTGATTAGGTTCTCGCATTGCTATGCCCAAAAAAAAGGATGGGTGAGTTCGGTTTGAGTCTTCATCGATCGGGTGGATCTATATGTTGAGGGGGTGAGACGAGGTGTAGCGCAGTCTGGTCAGCGCATCTGTTTTGGGTAAAAAGGGCCATAGGTTCGAATCATGTCACCTTGATGTGATGGGCTGAAAGTGCACAGCCCGGCATAGCCTCTTTAGGCTAGCGAAATTTAGGCACAATTAATCAAAAAAAGCAAATTAACTATATTCTTCGATCCATGCTTTTTGTAACTTCCACGGGTTTTGCGCATCAATGGGTTCTTGATTTTGATTACCCATTCTTGAAGAAGCTTTCTCTCACTTTTGGTTGGTTTCTGTGATAAAATTTTGATCTTCTGAGTCAATACAATCATATCTTTCCCGTTCGATTGTAAATCACGGTTGAATTGCCAAAATAATTGATTGAAATGTCCGGTTCCTTCCCCCAAAGTTAGACGGATTGTCCTTGTGAGCTTAGCTCAGTTGGTAGGGACAATGCATAAAATATGTGAGGTTCAAACTCCGGCTGCCACCAAAAAAAAAAGTTAGACGGATTGAAATGTATGGATCAGTTCAAATTGTAAAACATTGATTCAACAATTGATAGAGTGGGACTGATGATGAGTTAGTTTGATGGTTTTGGGGGAAGAACACGGAGTTGGAGTGATAGTCTCTACACTAAATAACAACAATTCACACTGTGATATTTCCAAACAGAGATTATATTGAGTACTACATGTCAACATCAAAATTATAAAGTAATTACTAATTAATAATGTTCATTGAATTTGAAATACACACTAACACAAACAGGAATTTAAACAATCTGTGGGAACATAAGGGAGAAAATAAAACCTAATTAACTTGAAATTTTCTAAGGAAAACCCTTCAAATAAAACCTAACATATATCAGAGATACTGTACTGATCAAGATCAAACCAAAAAAAGAACAAAATTTCTATGGAAGGAAGGGTATGTTTGGTTGGAGTTGTTTGCATAAACCAAAATAAGTTGAATATATCAATCTATTTTTGGCACCTGTTCTGTGTATATCAGCATGTTTGCAGAAATACTTCAATTGATCAAGCTTGCAACATCCTATCATTTGACCCAACAACAAGAATAACCAATTTATATTTCTCTTCTTTGTTAACAATGGATTCATTGCTTTCTCTTTTCAACAACTCTCGCAGTTCGGTATCACAGGATTCATCCATTCACCGGGTGCACGATCATGCATCTCATTCATATTCTCCTTTATGAATGTTGTCACTTCCTTGAAATTCTCGACCAAATCAAACTGAAAGTTTTGTTGAAACTTACAGAATTTGCATACAAGAGTTGCAGAGACAGTCTTCAATTTCAAATCAGATAACAGGTAGTCGAGTGTGTGCACGGTTGCAAGTTTCGAGGTGGCCCATGGGAATGGTGGTGGAACTGTGAGGCTCTTTGCGAGTCTTCTCTTTTTTGCTGGGCAAGACGGTGGTAGAGTGCATTCACGTCGTCTAATACAATTATGAAGAGAAAGACAAGGAGAGAGTTCTTTATCTTCTTGATGATCATAATGTTTTGATGATGAAATATGGAGTGATTTGGGAATTAGGTCATGAGAAGAAGGTTGTTGATGAGTTGGAGAGATGAGTTGGGAATAAAAGAATGTTTTTGGATCAATAGGGCGTGTGTGGGGTGTTGATGGCGTGTATTCAAATTGTGGAGGCTTAGGTGGTGATGATGATTGATGATGATGGTTATGGTGGTGATGATGATGACGATGCCTGTGAGAGTGAGTGTGTAAGCCATGATGCACCATCAAGTGCATCGCCATGGTTGTTAATCATTTCTGAGACTGAGTTGGTTTTGTTTCTTTTTTGAATTAGTAAGACTTATTAGGGCAAAACAGCAAGAAACTGAAACAAAGAAAGAAAGAAGGAAAGGCTGTACTGGGTGATTTAAAGGATGGAAGATTATAATGATGTATCACATTTCACAACTAGGGTTTTGGATATGGTTGATTTATAGTACTGTATCCTTCAATTTAGGATATTTAGTTTTCTATTCAAACTTTTTTTTGTTACTATTCAAACGTCTCCATTTAAAGATTATAACTAAGACAAATTCCCACAAACAAAAAAAAAACTAACCAAGACAAATTAATGATTTGTTATATTTTCAGAAAACAGTCCTTAATTCTATAGAGTAAGAGAAACAATTGACTGAAAAATAAAAGGAAGATTGTCGAATGAGTATAGGAATGGAGGTTGGCATTAGAATCTACTCGTAATATAATACTCCCTCAAAGTGTCGTTTAGATTTTCATTTAAGGATTTAAGCTACAATTTGTCAATTACAACATTTTCAAATTACTTCTGCTTTATCTTTTTCTATCAAACTAATAATAGCTTTTTTAAACAAGGTTTGTTTATTTTGTTATGTGTAAAGTTAAACTTCCATTCCATGAAATTAAAATTCGGTTCCATATTAATAGTGGTTTAATGATAGATTAAAGTTAATGGAGTCCCGTGAACATAGCTCAGTTGGTAGGACAATGCATTATTATATGCTGGGGCCGGGGTTCGAACCCCGGACACCCCATTTATTCACCTTATGAATTCTAGCCACTAGGCTTCCTGACCAAAAAAAAAAAAAAGTTAATGGAAAGAGAGAGTGTATGAAAAAAAGAATTGATTGATGCAGAAAACTATATGTATACTTGAATCCCCAAACATTCATGAATGAATCATAACTGCGAACAACTTACAAAACGCATGCTTTGGTAAACATTTCAATGATGAATATCACACAAAACAAGGATATTACCGATAAGATACTAAGTTCTTGAGGACAAATTAAAAAGATGGAGCCGCAATGCAAGTATAGTTATTGTGATGTTGCTGCTAAATTCTGTTTTGCAGAATTAGTATTTGGCAGCAACCAATAACATTGGTGTATGTTTGTTGAAACAATGAAAGGTGTTGAATTTGGAATATTGGTACTACCCTGCTGATCCTATTGTATGGTGAAGTGCAGGACTGAAACGTTAAGAAGGAAACGTTAAGATGATCCTATTGCTGATCCTATTGTATAAAGGTTTTCCTTGAACCAGATATGCAGAAGACTTATCGCGGACGATTGTCTATTGAGAAGGTTGTCTTTGCTGTGGTGGGATGCATGAAGTGATTCAATTTTATGTGTCGGCTTCCCTTAAATTGAAGGGGTGTTGGGGTGCCAACAAAAATTTGCGTCGGTATAAACTTTTTTGCTTTCCATAATCTGCTGACGGAACTAATGGATTTAATGTCTGCTACCTGTAATGTGGGCTTTTTATAACCAGATACACATTGTAGAATTTAACTAGTGGTGGTATAATTCTATGTTCTGATCCTGGTGCTTAAATTTGAGACAATTATATACAATGTGTTGGGGTCTGCATTTCATACATCAATGTGTCCAAAGGGCTGATAAGTTTAGTTTTGAAACTCCACTTAATGTTCTACATTATCATTAGTTTTGGCATATAGTAATATCTAAGACAAACTGCTTTCAGAAGTAGGAATTCCACTTAATGTTCAACTTAGGGTACGTTTGAACGGATGATTTCCTCGGGGATCACAAGAGGCGAGAATTTATTTTTCTTTTTTAAATTAATGACGCTTATAAAAGTTTTTGAAATGTTATATCATCATCATACCCGTAATGTTGTTGTCTCTCAAATGAGGAATTGAAGTCCTAAATCCAAAGAGGATGTTCTGCCTTCAGTCATACACACAAAGACTGTATTGACCTCTTCCACTAATCTGTTTCTATCCTTACAAATATTAAACAAAAAACTGTAAAACTTTACACCAATAATAATGAGATTTAGATATTGTGAACATATAATAAGTACCAAATCACTTATTCGCCATTTGTTTTATCTCATGCGCAACTTCTTTTGTGAATCACTTTGTCAAGTGTCACGAACTAGCTTAACATTAAAACATAATCATTCAAGGCATTCACTTGTGTTACCTTATATTATTACACTAAAAAAAACTAGCTCCTTTAAACTTATTATATATTCTTGGCGAATATATATGCACTGCCTATCTTTACAATGAAGCTCTATGGTACAGCCAGCTAAACTTTTGGTGAAAAGAAGATGGACGATTATAAAGTAAGCACCAAGGCATATGCCTCCAAAAAGTTAAACCAATAATCACTTCTGAACAAACGGGGTGATATATTCTACAACTTTTTTGGTACTAACAACCGTGTACAAAAGTGAACTATACCCGCACGATATAATTAACACCATATTATAGTATAGAAAGAGAGATAATTGAGATTTTCCAAACACTTCTAGATTGGGATTTAAACTTTAAAACGGTAATTTATCACCCGTTGTGATGAGAAATGGCATTGCTCTTGAATAAAAATAGTTGCCTTTAATTTTGTCACATCATTTATATAATGTAAATTTTCTCTTGGGAGAAATTAGGCCAATCCTTATGCAAAGATAAAGTTACTACCAATTAAAACTATAAAATCTCATCAAAAGCTACTGCTTCACTAGCTACACATTCGCATTTACATTAATTGAAAAGCTACCTAATTCAGACTCAAAGCATACAAAATCATCAACGGTCTTTACTTAGATCATATTTGTTTTCTTTGATTCAGCAGCAGCAGATCCAATTGGTGAAGCAGTTTCTGGCCAAATTTGAGCAGTCTTCACCTTTGATATGCTTGCCATTACGCTTAATGGAGTTACATCGCCAACTACTGTAACCTTCTTTGCTGCAAAGTCTATGTTGAAGGACGTAACCCCTGCTCATTTAATTACCAATACAAAAGGAATTATTGAATGTTAAATATAAACAAAATTAAACAATAAAACGCTACCATAAACATGGTTAGTTCATTTCCAGAAATCGATCAGTCCATTTACTAATTAAGTATTTATCCGTCTCATTTTAATCGTGCATTAGAGTTGTGCGTGCGCACTTCCTAAGGAAACGATTAGTTGGATTAATTTCAATGGTAAAATTAACATCATTTAGTGAAGTTGTTAAGTGGAGTGGAATTCAATAAATGTTGTATTGATATTATAAAGCGACAATTATTCTGAAACAGAAAAAGAAAAAAAAAATGTTACCTTTGTCCTTCAATGTAAACCTCGTTAAAAAATTTGTCTGTAATTTAACTTCATTTCATATTATTAGATGGGTCATGCTAACCGGTGCCCCGGGGCACTGGTTAAGCATACAAAAAAATGAATTTATTATCATAAAAGGAAACTTTGTTGACTTATTTATGGATTAATTACACAGTTTTCAATGCAATAATTACTATATAATTTCTCTTTTTAGTATCTTAACCACCGGTTAGCATTTCCTTATTGGATACATATTTTTCTTTTTAATGGTATTATTCTTCAATACCATTTGATTTATGGCTTGAATTAGAAAATATGAAGAAAGAGGCTATGATTTGCATACCTTGCATTCTGGAGAGATGTTTCCTGACCTTCCCTTCACAACCTTTACAATGCAGAGAAACCCTCAACACCACAACCTGCAACAAAAATCACACCAAACATGAAACAAACAACAGTTAAGTTGCTTACACACATGTGAACATAATTCATTAATTCACAAAAAGATAAAGAGATACTAACCTGGTTTGTAGAATCAGACTTTGGAACAGAGGAACTTGAGTACTGTTTAGATGAATGTTTATCTTCATCTTCACGAAGCACTTGAGCATTCTTTTTGTTATCATCAACCTTAGTTAAAACCAAAACAGGGTCATAATCTAATACACCATCCAAAGAAACTGTGTCACCAAGCAAATATCTTGATGAAGTAGGAGGAGTGATTAAATCAGAAGGTGGCTTAACCCTACTCCTCCTTAGAATACTATCAACCGGTTTTGAAGAGTAATTGTTTGCAATATTTTCAGTCACTTTTTCTGTTGTAGTAGTACTTTTCTTCTTCTGATCATCATGAGTACTCTTTGTTGCATTTTTCTTTTTCTTATCACTAAACTTTGAAGTAGTGTTTTTCTTGGTCTTTTCATGGACATGTTTAAGGTTGATGGATGAAGGAGAAGGTGAACTAGGAGCAGTGACAGTGAGATCTCTTGCTGGAGTTCTTTTTGGATCTGTGATGATGGGGTTGTGGCGATCAATGGCTCTACCACCAAAGTGATTAATGGTGTTGGAAGAAGAAGAGGAAGCATGGTTAGTGTTAAGACATATAGCTGTTGAGGCTTGTGATGCACAGAAGATTTCAATGCCTTTCATTTTTAGAAGAATTGATGGTTTGGTTAGAGATTTGTAGTGAAGGAAGATATAAGGAAGGTTGGTACTAGTGAATGCTTTTAAACTTCAATTCCTTTGGGATTTTGTGTAAAGAGTGCTTGAAATGGAGAGATAGAAAACAGAGAGATAGGTATGGAAATGGAAGTGGAAAAATCAGAAATCAATTTAGATTCTTTGTTTAAGTAGAGTTTAATTGGCATATGTACTGTGAAGGCAAGTGTAAATTAGTTTTACACTTGCATTTTGAACCCACTTTTTTATTATTCTTGTTATACAATTAATTTGAAATGCAATTAAAGAATTAGGGTGATGTGGCAAAATAATATATGTTTTTATTTAATCTCTGAAAAATTTGTTTTACTAAATGTGTTTTACTAAATGTGCATAGCATTTAAATATGTTTAAGTGTACGTTGAGAAGAGAACAAAAGTTAACTATCATATTTTTGGGTTGAGAAGTGTTAAATAATACGAGTGATTCAACGTAATAATGACAAGGATGAAACGTGTCATAATTTTTATATTGTAGAAAACCGTTACTTCTACATTTGGCGAAAATCAATCACACCGATAGATGCACATAAAAGGCTCTACAATCGCACATAGTTTGTTTAATTATTTTGACATTTTGTAATAATTATGATTTACTATACATATACCATGAGCAAGTGTATAACAGTTTCAATCCATCCCTCCAAAAAAGCAGGCTAGATTGGCCAATCCGACGAATCTCCTCTATTTTGTCATTCTTATTTTTTAATTTTGCTCTTTTGATCCTCCAATATTGTTTGGTTCTTACTGCAAACAACTTTTTTGTGTGTTTATAAGCCCTTCAATAGATATATATTTCCATCCATTACCCACATTAGTATAAGATAAGACAATTTTATGATAAGATTGAGCATAACAGAGTGACTTTTATGATGCAACCAACACTTTTATTGCTTTCAAGAGCGAAATAACTACACTGAACTTGACTTCTTTTTTTTTGGTTACAACACTGAACTTGACTTAACTCCATATTTGTTTCCATTAGATGAAAGAAAATAAAAACATCACAATCACTATTCACTAACTGTAAACTGTATGTAGTTACATAACCCTGTAGTTTATATTAGATCCCAATTTTTTTATATATTTATAGTAAAATGTATACATATTCCACAACATAAGAGTACTATTGTTTTTCACGGGTGTGTATTTGTGAAATGTTTGTAATTATTACTGCTGTAAAATATCAGAACACTATATAGTAATCATATCTTATTTGTGAGTGCAACATATGCATACGGGTGCAGACATGTCTTGTCTTGGATTGACGTGAAATTCCAGCGACATGAATTTCCGTTTGAAGCGCTGGCTTGAAGTGAAAGGATAAAAATATTGCTGGCACAAAACACTGTGAATTTGGCTATGCACTGTGACTCTGCATGCTTGTTGGGCATGGCTTATGAATTCAGTACTAGCACTTACCAAGCCACTTGATAGTATACCAAGGTGTCCTAAAATCCTTTTTAGAATTGAAAATTTGGTTACATTCTACAAACTAATTTATTGCGAGTACTCGAGTTTGATCTTTGACCGAATAATATTCTCTTCAATCTTATATATAAAAGATAGATGAGTTATTAAAGTTGATGTGTCCAGTCCAAATTTTGAATCAAATATATCAAATTTTGTTGATTCAACTTTATCTTATATGTTGGACTCGAAGAACTATTTTGTCATATTTTATTTACTTGCTTGAACTCCAAATTACATATCACTTATCCATTGGAAATTAAACTAGGAAAGCATCAAACTAGCTAGCATAAACATTTGATCCTAGTGGCACATGAATTATGCAAGTTGAAAACAATAAAGGCGTTCTTGAGGAGAATCAAAACACTGCATTATTGAGATTCTAATGGAACAAATTCGGGCCAGTTGGAATTTTGCTTTCCTGTGGATGGATGAGACGCAAAGCCACTTTCTTTCTCTCTTTCCATCATCATCTAAGAACAAAAAAATGTTCCTCCATAGCTCCATAGAATCGGATGCTTCTATAGCTTTCTTCCTTCTCTTTTCCGCTTTACTTTGCGTTGCTTATTCCATTTTTAAACGATAACTAAAATTCTCTTAGCTCTTTTTCCCTTTATTCCAGTTTTCTTCAATTTCAGTCCAAAAGCTTTTAGATTTGCGGATGTGAACTCAACTTGGATCAAATACTGAGCTAACTAGTGTCACTTAACTGTTTTAACATGTTGACTTGTCAAATTAAATTGAACCCAACATAAAAAATGGAAAGAAAAAAAAAAGCTAAATACCATCAATCATAAAATATTAATGAAGCAAGCACGTATCCACTTGATAATACTCTTGTTAACTATAAAATCATCTCATCTTTTAGGAACAATTACGGCTTGGTTACAAGCATTTGAACATTATTTGATGTTATGTCACTTTTCGTATTTAATTATTTTTTTTTAAGTGTATTTATATTTTTGATTAATTTTGACTTTTTTTCAAAATAATTTTTTTTGACTTATAAAAGGCCGATTAAAACATATTATCATGGATACTGAGATCATGTTTACTTTGTGAAATATTTATTAGCTGATAAGAAGATATAAAACTCTTGAAATAAACAATTGTGAGGGAGAGAAAATGAAATTATGACTACGAATGTATGAAAAAGTGCACAGAATTGTTTATTTAGAGGGTCTATTATCACCTTGTTTAAAATTAACACAATTTTTTTGTAAAGTAAATTAACATGAATTTTAGAAAATGGAAATTTAAAATGTTTTCTTAAAGTAAACACGGTCAGAGTTCTCTTTTTTTCCTTCTATTTTTTTATTTTAAAATAATATCTTCCACAAATGACATGTATTAGAATTTAGAACTTCACACTTATGTTTCTCATTATTTTTAGATTCGTGGAAGAAGAAATGTTTGCTTGGTCACAAACACAAATATAAAATGTTTAGTAACACATTTGTAAATAGAAAAAATTAAAAGAGAAAATGATTGAATGATTTGACTAAATTCTCTCATTTATTTTTCTCTATTTATGTGTCCAAACATTTTTTGTTTGTATTTGTGCTCAAGTAAGACTTGTTTTCGTGTAACAGTAAAGAATCTTTTTTATTTAAAAATAATAAAGAATCCTTACCTAAAAGTGTTTGACTACCCATATTTTGCAGAGTCTTTTTTTTTTCAAATCCGAGATTCGAAATCCAAATCATGTATATATTATACAATGTTCAATTTAAACACATGGGGACATGTAATCTCTCATTTTAATCACATTCTTTTATTTCTAGCTTAAATGATTCAAGTCTAACCATGTTTCTTGCTTAAAAGAAAGATAAAATAATGAAATTCCATTAAAAGAATGTACTTAAGAAAGAAAAAGAAAACTATTTGTGCTTAAAAGTGGGCGTCGTTGTTGGGAATACAAACACGTTTGTTGTACTTCAATGGCCTTTAAACTGGTTAACGAGGCAAATGCTTTGTGAAAGAAAGAAAACAGAAAACAAAAAACAAAAAACAAAAAACAAAAAACAAAAAACAAAAAACAAAAAATTTACGACCACAGTGGGAGTCGAACCCACGACCTTTTGATCCGAAGTCAAACGCGCTAATCCACTGCGCTATGCGGTCCTTGGTGTGAGAAAAGTGTTTGTCTAATTATATATCACAGCTATACTTTTGAGAAGAATACGCTGGTATAATGTTCACCAGAATACTGTTTTGTCTTTTCTACTTTTAAAGCGAATTTCTTTTTGTATTAACAAAATATCTTTTGAGGTGTTTATTCAAATTATTGATGTTAAAATTTATAACAAATTATTAAACGTAAAAGTAATTGTAAAGTATAATTATTGAAATAAAAATATAATCAAATGAAGTTTGCACTAGCTTCTTCATAATCATTCTAGTTAGCTCTGGTGGTCCTATTTTATATGTATGATAAGACTTACATTACGGAGATTATATGGCACACAAACAAAACTTAGAGTTTGAGGCCGGTAAATGAATCTATATAGATGTCAGTGGTTTGATTAAAATAACTTATCGAGATTGTTTTAATGTATAAAATGGAGTAATAATTTGAACCTTCCGATCTCAAATCAACAGATGAAATTTGTTTAACGTAAAACTGCGAGTAAAGTCTACAAAATTAGACCTAGATAATAAAAAAAGTTGTACCGAAAAAGCAAATACTAACACCATGGCCCCTTATATAGATTTAGGACAATGCATCCTTGTAATTGAAGCTCTTTTGATACAGTTTTCCATAAAAATATTTTCTAGTTCTCAATGTATACATGCGAAAACATTCCTTACACTTCATGCATTTTATATCTTCATGTTATAAACATTATTTATTCTAGGGTGAAATAATTTTTTTAACCTTTATAAATAAATATAAATCTTCTACCAAAAAAAATAAAAATAAATATAAATCAATTTTCACATTTAATCCTTAATTGTTATTATTTTTTTCAGTTTTTCGTCTCCACACATCTTTCATTACCATATTTAATCTTCATTGTTAATTATAGTGACACATATTTACTGAAAGTCCACGTGGCAAATGTCACATGACTTTTCTTTCGGAACATGGTATTTTTTGAAATTTAAAAGATCACTACCAACAATAATAACTACTCTCTTCATGAGCTTCGCAGTTGAGTTTGGACATAAATGTTTAAGACTTGAATTAAATATAATCATTCTGAATAAAACCAAAATAAAAATTCCTTGAAGGATTATTGAAATTATCTACTACTTTAACATCAAGCTCGAAAATGACTTCATTCACTCCCCATTCCGCAACACACTTGATGGCTTGCAGGAGGTCATCCGCTTCACTTTCTTTTACTACATCATAGGTGACTAACGTGTAGTTTTAGCTTTTGCAAATAATTTGTGGTGATCTTTGATGCACATATCAATGTCCACTTTGATATCTATAAAAGATGCATCAACATTGCATTTTAATTTTTCAACAAAATTGATTTCCTCTGCTTAGTTAAATCTTTGCTTACAATGAGACTTATACCTTGATGCTTGGTGAAACTTTGTCCACTGCCATCGATGAAAAGACATGGCAACATATTGACGTATCGATGCAGCGGCCTCATCAATATCCACCTCCCAAAGTTTAACGTTACAATTATTCCAAAGGCTCCAGATGGTGATGCACCACGTAATATGTTTTACAAGAGGCATTTCGTTTGCAATAGTGAAAAATAGATCAACAATACTATCAACAATCATAAATATGAGGTTGTATCGTCTTCCAAAGTCCCAAAGTGCTTCATGTTTCAATAGTCATCGGACATGTATCAAACAAATGCCAAATGTTTTCACCCTAATCCCCACACCTATCAAAATTATGAAAGCAAATTACTTTCAGGACCCTTGAGTTAGGATTATGCACAAACCACATGGGACTTGCCATATGGGCCTCTGATAGACATATGTTAGTTAATAATGAGATCTAAAATTGATAGTATGAAACATGTAGAGACCGAAAATTTAATGCAATTTGATATATTGCTAAGAGTAACAATACAAGTGAGATTAGACATCACATATTCATTCAAAATTTTAAAACATTAAGTTTATAAGTTCTCTCACATTTAAATCTCGCATTTAACACGTCATAACATCAACAGCCATGGTAATGAGGTGTTTTTTTTTCTTTCTAACTTAACTCGACTGTAGCTAAGGTTATTGACACTTTGTGTTGAAAGTCAAGCGTACATGCAAACGTGCTATGTAGCACAACTCTAAAGCCCACGAATTTCAACGACACGGCAATCAGGTAGATTGCAAAATAAATGTGGGCAAAAAAAAATAATGAATAAAAAAAAAAAAGGTCATCCAACGGTCTGGAATTAGTCGTGCACTTTCGTGCTTGTATGGCCATCGTGCCATAAAGCATTTTCCAATCATTTAATGTCATGGATGAAACAGTGGTGTCTAAAAAAATCTTTCAATTGAACTAAGCAACTTAATCAAAAAAAATTCTTCAAGTAAGCTAATGGCTAGAAATTCATCTCGAAATAAGATATTTAAAGTTCAAATCCAACCACTACATATATTATGCAATGTTTCTAGGCACCAATTGAGGTAAGTCCAAGGAGACAACAACTTAATATTTTTATTTCAACTTATAATTAATATTGATATTTTTAGTTATTTTGAGGTAAGGTTATTTTTTGGAATAATGTGGTAATAATAAAAAGAGAGTATGTAGTATATATAAAGGGAGATATGAAATTGTGAGATATAGCAGGGAGGACCAAAGAAAACAACGATATTTGTTTGGAGTTTTTCCGCCAATGGTGCAGATCAACAAAAACAGAGGAGGGGTTGAGGAATGGGGCATCAAATCCCAATCCCAATCCAATCCCCTCCGTAGCATTACTTCCCCTTCCCACGACGGCCATTCATGGATCACCCCGGCGGCCACGGTCCTCTTTCCGAACTCAACACCCCAAGACCCACCCTATTCCTCTCCACTTCCGGCAAAGCCCTTCTTGTCTCCAACTCCAACAAATCCCTCGTCATTTCCAATTCCGGCAAACGCCTCGTCGAGACACCCAGCAAGAAAAAATATGTAAAACAGGTCACCGGTCGTCATAATGACACCGAGTTTCATCTTGCCGCGCAACGCGGTGATGCTGCCGCTGTTAGGCATATTCTCGCTGAGATTGATGATCAAATGATGGGAACGCTTAGTGGTGCTGAATTTGATGCTGAAGTTGCGGATATAAGGTCTTCCATTGTTAACGAAGTTAATGACTTGGGTGAAACCGCGCTTTTTACCGCTGCTGAGAAAGGTCATTTTGATGTTGTTAAAGAGCTTCTTCCTTATACCACCAAAGAAGGACTATCTTGTAAAAACCGCTCTGGTTTTGATCCATTGCACATTGCAGCAAATCAAGGTCACAAAGGTATAATATCATATAAAGCACTTGTGAGATATTTAATTTGTGATAGTTTATAGAAAAAAAAAATATGTGGCATGTCTACAAGCTGTTTTTAACTTATTTCCATAAGCTCTTCAGGATAGCTAATGAAAACAACTTATAACATATATGAAAACAATTGTTATAGAAATAACTTGTTATACATAAGCACTTTTATTATTAGTGTTTATGCTAGAAACGTTTTTATCCAAACAGTCAGGTTATGATTTTGATATTGATTATTAGTTGTTCTTTGTAGACACTGTTATATATATTGTTGTGAATGGTGGCAGAGATTGTGCAGTTGCTGCTAGACCATGATCCAGAGCTAATCAAGACATTTGCACAGTCAAATGCAACTCCTCTTGTATCTGCGGCTACAAGAGGGCATACGGATGTTGTTGAATTGTTACTATCATATGATCCTAGTCAGTTGGAGATAGCTAGATCCAATGGAAAGAATGCACTTCATTTATCTGCACGCCAGGGATATGTTGATATTGTCAAGATATTGTTAGGGAAGGACCCACAGCTTGCTCGAAGGACTGATAAGAAAGGACAAACTCCGCTTCATATGGCGGTCAAAGGGGTTAACTGTGAAGTGGTGAAGTTGCTTCTTGCTGCTGATGGTGCAAGTGTCATGCTTCCTGACAAGTTTGGCAATACTGCATTGCATGTAGCCACCAGGAAGAAGAGGGTAGAGGTAATATCTTAGCTGCTCAACTTTAAACAATGATATGATACATACAGTAGTGTAACTGCAAAACCATGAGGAGTTCGCTAGTTATATATGTCATATAGTTTTTACATGTACAAGTACAACGATGCCTTTATTTTTAGTAATATAACATGTCTGATTTTAACTTGAAGAGTGAACTAGTTATGACACACAAGAGTTAATGCAGATAGTGAATGAGTTGTTGCTTCTTCCCGACACCAATGCGAATGCCCTCACAAGAGACCACAAAACACCTCTTGACCTTGCAGAAGCACTTCCAATATCAGAAGAGATTTTGGAGATCAAGGACTCACTTATTCGTTATGGTGCAGTTAAGGCAAATGATCTCAACCAGCCAAGGGACGAGCTGAGGAAAACCATGACGCAGATTAAGAAAGATGTTTCTTTTCAGCTTGAACAAACTCGAAAAACAAACAAGAATGTGAATGGGATTGCCAAGGAGCTGCGCAAGTTGCACAGAGCAGGAATCAACAATGCTACCAACTCTGTTACTGTGGTTTCTGTGCTATTTGCAACGGTTGCATTTGCAGCACTTTTCACGGTCCCTGGTGGGGATCGTGATAATGGGATGGCTGTGATGGTTCACACTGCATCTTTCAAGACCTTTTTCATCTCTAATGCTATTGCACTTTTCACTTCATTGGCTGTGGTGGTGGTTCAAATAACTGTTGTTAGAGGAGAGATAAAGTCTGAGAGAAGGGTTACAGAGGTGATCAATAAGATGATGTGGTTAGCCTCTGTGTGCACCTCAGTTTCATTTGTTGCAGCATCTTATATAGTAGTTGGTCGACGCAGCCTGTGGGCTGCAATCCTTGTTACGGTTGTAGGGGGGATTGTAATGGGTGGTGTTCTTGGAACAATGACATACTATGTTATCAAATCCAAACGTCACCGAAGAGTGAGGAAGAAAGAGAAGATCTCAAGGAATGGAACACATTCATGGTGTAATTCTGATTCGGAATCAGAAGTAAATCCAATTTATGCAATTTAATAGTCACGTTGCACTTACAATGTAAGTTTGATGCTTTTGTTCAATGCGTTTTTATTTGACGAACATTGAAAAGGACCTCTAAGGTTTCTTTTGTTTATAGAGAAAAAAAAGATGGCTTTTATGGAAGTAAATGGCTTCTTGGTATTGTTTAAAAGCGAAAGAACTAAGGGAGTCAAATCCGCCAGTTACATTTTCTTAAAAGGTTGGTTTCCCATCAGACATTAGTTGTCATGTTTATCGTTTATGTTGTGAACTTGATATTTTGTGCTTGTTTCTTCAGATGTAGTCAAAGGCGGAGGAAAGCACCGTAACTGGACAAGAACTGGCTCCTTTCGGTTGAGATGAAATTTGTAGTGAGGTCCACATCCCTGATCTCCTAGCTACTCCTTTCTTGTTTAGGCGAGGAACTCGCCTTTAACGCCTTCTGAAACTTACACTATGTCAAATTATTGATTGCTGATAAATAGTCCTAAGAACAACCATCAAACGTTCTAATTATTAATAACTATGATGAAAGATGATCAAATAATCAAATTGCTATAAATAAGTAGTTATGGAGTAGCTTATAGTTTTGCAAGCAGGCATTATTTGAGAATGTCAGCCGCAAGGCTCAAAGCCATTTCCTAGGAATAAAGGGATACTGGTTGATTCAAATGAGACACAATGAAAAAGAACCAATTATATCTAATGAAAGTTTAATCATATGATGATTGTATGGATGCACCACTGGATGCAAAGCTTACACGACTAAACTAGGCTTGTGAATAGTGTATTTTATATATACGGCTATATACAACCCCAAATAAAAAGCAATCATCTATGCCTATTTACATTGGTGCATTTAGCATGGGACACTTGAAGAAAGATTCCATATTCACACACACACAAAAGGAACAAGAATATATATAATGCAAGTACCTGTTTATTTTGGACTCTGATGGAATGGATAGCTTAAGCAATGTACACACACCAAAAGCATCTATCTACCACGCAAGATGTGAAAGCGTTTTTATTTTTGTTGTCAAGTAGCATAGTGGCTGGAACTCATACATTTTAAACGTCGAGAAGTGGGGTGTCCGGGATTCGAACCTTGGCCCCTACATGTATTATGCAATGTCCCTACGAACTGAACTAAGATCACGGAACAAACGTTTTTATTTTTATCAATAAGATAAAACAAAAAAACAAAAAAGATCGTGAAATGTCATGAATCAGAGAATAAATGTGTTAATATATGGACCAAACATACTCAGCTTCTCTTTAATTCCCACTTACACACCGTTATTATTTATTATTTTTTAGGAGAAAATGCACATTTTCTTAGAAATAAAAGTGTCATGTGCTACATCCATATAAGGGTGAGAGCAATATGATAATGTGGCTACCAACGTTAAAGTTTGAGCGGTCTCATTCGCTTGTTTTTGACTAAATTCGACATGATAGTTTTGTAAATGTAAATACAATAAATTTTACATTCTTTGAGAATACTCTCAAATTTGTTTTCAAAGAAAGAATGCTCCTAAATTCCGCAATGTCATGACGACCTATATGGAAGTAGTCCACCACCTTTGAATCATTCAGGTGTAAATCATGAACCAAAGTAGTAACATCTCTCATTCGTCAACCGAGCAAAGGGGAGTGAACTCAATCTCCAAATATATGAGCTATAAATTTATCAAGAGTATAAATTCAACCTCCAACATTACAATATACACTATCCTACATTATAGGGATGAACTCTCAAAAATAAAATGGATAGTGTTTCATCAAATTGACAAATAAATTGTTCTTACCCATATGAAAAGTCCTTGTGAATTTTCTATATTGGATTACCATCACTCTTAATTTTTGAGTTGGACATAATTCATCCCCCTTGATGTATAAATATTTTTCACTATGCAAATGTATTGACTAGGACGTTTTTTAATATATTGCAAAATCAATATTTATGATATATTGTCATAGGTTTGGGTAAATAAATTTCAAGCAACAAAATCCCATAAAGGGAAAAATAAATCTTCAATCCACTAAAAAAAAAGTCTAAATTACCATATCGTGTATTCCTCTCGCCGGCGCCCTATCACCGCCAACCACCTCCCGTTATCACCGTCTCGCCGCTTTGTCACGGACCAATCCACCGCCGCTGTTACTATTATGGGTCAAGGTATCCTAAAATAGACCTAATAAATGTCGTATGCTAATCCTTATGCATAAATACTAATGTTACATTATTACCATTTTTCTGAGTTTTGATAGTAAATTTTTGTTTCTATATATAGCTGCTTCTATCATGGGTCATATTACAGCTGAAGCAACTGGTGAGAACAATAACAATGATGTTGTTACACCAAAGCAGGGTGGTGTTGCTGTTACAACTGAAGCAACAGTGGAGTTGAAACTTCTTATCGACAAAGAGACCAACAACGTGATATTTGCCGAGGCTGGAAAAGATTTTGTTGACATTCTCTTTAGCTTCCTAACCCTACCTTTAGGAACAATTGCAAGATTGATAGAGAGTGATTGTTGGTATTGGGCCAATTCAACTTGGTTGTCTGAACACATTTTATGCAAGTGTCAAAGCTCTAGACGGAGAGTGTTTCACAACCAACACGATCAAACAAATGATAATTCCATCAAAAGAGGAGACTCAAAGTTATCATGACGATCTTAAGCTTTATATCCATGACAATGAGCCCTACAAGTACTTTCTTTGTTCAAAACTTGAAAAGGAATCTTGCTCTTGTTTTTTGAGCGCTTCTGCAAATCATAGTTGTTACACATGTCGAAATCCTATGAATTTTCCAGTTGCTGCAAAACATCTAGGCGAAGAATCTGTTCGAGACGGTAACACTTTTATCATTACTGCTGATCTGGCTGTTTATCCGCTCACCACAGAATATCTAACTTACTTGACTTCATATGTGAGAGAGACTATCAGCGTCAATGCCGAAAAGGTTTCGTAATAGTTTTATTCTTTAGATAGTTGCTTATTGTATGTGTTTTTGTTCGTTGAGGTATGCTTGAGAACATGTTTAAAATTGTACTTGGAATTGAATAACCAAATGAGGTTAGGAAACCAACATCATATAAGGATATAGTTTATTGCTCACCTCAATTGCTACCAGAGGTGAACTCTGTGGACTCAGGCAGGCTAGAGTAGGACTAGTCAACATCGTTATCATCATTATAGAGTTGTTCTCTTGTAACTCACCCTTTCAACACTAGATTTTCACTATATATGTCCTTACTTGGACACGAAAAATATATTCTTAAGTAACTTAATCATGAAATTAATCATGTTATAGTTAGATGTAAGGTTCATTATGAAGTTGTGTTAATTGGAAATACACATATGATCTTGGTTGTTCTATTGTCTAATTTAAAACATGTTACTTCTCATTTATAGGTGTGCAATCAAGTTTATCAGATAAAAATTATAGAAAGTGGAGTACGCGGAACCTAATAACGTGGAACCTTTAAGGAACTTATCTAAGAATTTTAGATGTAAAGCATGTGCATCACCATTCTTACCTGCATCGTAAAAAGAATATATTGTGGGTGTAGGTTCAATTTTATAAAGTATGTCAATACAGTTGTCGTATCTAATCGACATGTACTATCTATTGTAAGTGTTAACCCTACAAACACCATTTTTTAATTTCCTCATTATCAATTCATATTTATTAGTGTGCTGTACAGGTACTAGGTCTTCTAAAGCACGCTCTGGTATCCCAAACCTCTCTCACCGATTGGTTTTTAGGAAACAAACCAACCCTCGAATGGTCACAGTTCTTCCCTTGTGATGTTAAAAACAATAGTGACATCAAATTTAGTGTGACACTAGTCTTAAAAAAATCCAAAGACAAAATTCTGTATGCTCTAGTGGATAAAGAATTTGCTGATTTTTTACTCAGCCTTCTCTCATTTCCTTTGGGAGCTGTTATTCATTTATTAGAAGGGAAAGTATGGATTTGATATACAATAGCATACTTAAGTTGGATGACAAATATATCAAATCAATGGATTCAAAAAAGCGGCTCATTAATCCACGCATGGGCTGCCAATTTAAGTTAAGCAACCAGATTTCGGAAATTGAAGAAAAGATGTCGTACTATTGTTATTATCAAGGTAATACCTTCAAAGAAATTATCGCCAGGGAGAATTTTACATAACGGATGTATTCAAGAAACCTGAGAAAAAGTTAAAAAACTGAGCTTAATCGATTGTCCCATACCATCTAAAGGAAATTCTCAAGGTTATGTAAAGGAACATCGAACCTTTTTGTTACTGATAAGTTGGTCTTTAAAACATCTTGCCCAATTTCAGATTTCGAGTTTTTCAAGTCTCTGGAGATTCCTATAACTGACGTGAAGAACAAGGCCGTCACTTTTGGGCTAAAAGAGGTAAGAAAATCAAAACCTGTCATCACCAATGCATTGTTTTGTGTTTGCTATAATAATTGAATGCATTATTGCCTATTTCTTATGGTTTTGTTGGTGCAGTGTTTGAACATATTGAAGGCCGCTTTGACTTCAGATTCTGCACTAACAAATGGTTTGCTATGCTACATTGACCCTATGTTACAAATAGTCTAGGATATTTTTGTTTCTCCAAAGGTTGTAATGGTCTAATGGACAACATGACTAGATTTAGTCGAAGGAAGAAAAACACAGTGAAGAAATTAATTTTCCTTCTTTGATGTTAAGCATATCTATTGGTAATTGAGTTTTGACAGTAGGTCATTGCATCACATTTTTTTGTCATTTATTTATTTTTGAGACATGGGGAAGAATAAAATTATAGAGCGAGTCAAAGAGAGACAATCAATCAGAAGTTTACTCCATCTTATTTTTTATTTTTCTGATTTTTACTATCGTCATGGATATCTTTTACTATTATAGAGTGATTTGTATGATTATTATGGAAGTTTGAGTATGAAGAAAAGTGGTGAACCTTGTATGATGTTCATGCTGAACATATTTTGGAACAGTCCTATGTTTCTTCAAGTTTTCTTAGACTATTTGATAATAATTCTTGATCAAATAAAATTGTGGTGATGATTCGTTAGTTGATTAACAACACCACTGCATTCTTCTTAGCATCTTCTCGGGATATTCATAATTTTGGCGAGGAGCTGTCAAATATTTGGAATCTAAAATGTCAAAATTTAAGTATTTTTATTAGTATGATGATTGTATGTATTTGTTTACTCCGATGATGTGTTACCTTGCTAAGCCTATATATATGACAATTTTTAAGGTCATGGCGGAACCTCTTGTGAGGATGGTGTAGCTTTGGCTACAATAAAAAAATTATTTATCTTTGAATGATTTGAGTACATTTTATTTTAAGTTATATATTTAGCCGTCTCAAACATTTATCAAAAAGTAAGAAAAATAAAAAAGATAGAAAATTATTCCTTGATTGATAAATTTATTTGTCTTATTTTGACTCTTTCAATCTCTGCAACTATAGAGAAATATAATTGTATAGAGATTAAAAATTATATTCAACTCTCAATTTTATCATATAAATATTTATTAAAAAAAACTTTATATTTGACTCCCTCATGACATTTGGTCTAGCTTCGTTGTTGTTTATGATACATTTGAAACCCATTTGATTTTTTTTTACAAATTTCATTTGATTTTTAAATTAATAGTTAAATGAGTTCAAACACAAATCACTTTTACTCAAAATTATTTTTAACCAAAATCGATTTTATTAAGATCAACTCTATCTAGTGCACAGCCAAACACACGCTTAAGCCATAAAAGAAAATGAATATGGTGAAAAATTAAGGATATAAAAATGAAAAGAATAATTTATTTTTGATTTTTAGACAATTCTATTTATTTATTTATATGAAAAAAGGCTTAAATACATTTTAGTCTTCTATTTTCACTCATTCACGAAATTGGTCGTACCAATTTAAAATCATGCAGTTTTAATTCATTTTTCATATTTTTTAACTAAAAATGAAGATATATCATATTTAAATTAAATTTTTAAATTGATAATTTATGATTATTCCGCTTCTTAAAGGTCATGTGACACATCATTTAAAATATAGCATATCATATTTTTTATAGTCCAAAAATATGAGAATGTTTTAAAAATAAAAGACTAATTAATTCGAAAGTATATATAATAAGAGAGGTAACTAGACGTCATTTCCCTAAAAATAAAATAAAAAATAAAAAACTACACTTCATTTCATTTATTTATCCATCCAATTCCAATCTTATCGCTGAGAAAGTTATAGTGTGTGTTGTGTTCGTTCAGTGTTTCATTCATCTTCTTTCCTTCTTCCCAATTTCCTCCAATGGCTCTTTCTTTAACCGCCATTAACCTTCCTCCTCCTCTTCGCGATAACCTTCCTGCTTCTCAATTTCAATTCCGCCCCAACCTACTCAAATTCCCGAAAATACCCTCATCCTCCTCTTCTTTCAGTGGCATTTCCCTCAAAACGGTTACCCCCGACAACATCAACAACAACCCTTTCGCTTGTCGCGCTTCCACTTCCCAATTCGGAGGTACTCTTCTTATTTATGCTTTGATTAAAATAGTTCATCGTGTATTTGGTGTTAATGTAGTAATTAATCTGCTTAGTTAGACTTAGAATGATATGATATGATGGCAAATCAATTAAAATACATTTTAATTTAATGCAGTTCAGGAGAGCAACAAATCCTACGCAGAAGCTGTTGCTGTAGGGAAACACATTCGTATGTCTGCTGACAAAGCTCGAAGAGTAATCGACACAATTCGCGGACGTCCATACGAAGAAACACTTATGATTTTGGAACTCATGCCTTATCGTGCCTGCGAAACCATTCTTAAGATTGTGTTCTCTGCTGGAGCTAATGCAAGCAATAACTTGGGTTTAAGCAAATCAAGTTTAGTTATTAGTAAAGCTGAGGTTAACGAAGGCAGAACTATGAAAAGAACAAGACCACGAGCTCAAGGTCGTGCTAACCGGATTCTAAAGCGTACTTGTCATATTACTATCACAGTTAAAGGTTTACCTGCTGAGTCTGTTGTCGAAGCAAGTTCCTCTTGATCCTATTTGACCCAAAAAGTATATGTATCTGTATTATGAATCTCCTCCTATCATTACATTTGAAGAAATTTTCTGCATTTTGATATTGTGTAGTTCAATTAATTTTCTGCATTTTGACTTCTACAGGAATTGTTTTGTGAATCTTATAAGTGTACTATGTAGAACTGTTTGAATATTCAACTTAATTCTATATTGAAATGTTTTGGAATTGGTATTTGAAATTAATTTATTTTGTTATGGAGTACTTATTTTGAAATTAATTCAATTAATTGATGATCAAATGATGGGAACACTCAGTGGCATTGAGTTTAATGTTGAAGGTCATCCATTCTCAATGAGGTCAATGGGTTGAGTGCAACCGCTCTGTTTACCGCTGCTGAGAAGGGATGTTTTGATGTCGTCTACGAGCTCCTTCCTTACACTACTAAAGAGGCACTTTTTTTCAAAGACTGCTCCTTTGCATAATGCAGCAAACCGAAGGTCACCGAGGTATAAATATAAAAATAATGCTTTTTGTATATATCAGACACATTTCTTCAATGTTAGTTATAATTGTGATTATTTCTACCAGAAAAGTTATTATTGTGATTACTTTAGTGTTATTGGCCTGTTTGGATTAGATTATTTGATCTTATCTATTGACATAACCTCGTGTTAGACTGTTTGGGAAAGCTTATACATACGACTTATGACAAGCCGATAAACTGTTTTCAGCTTATTTCCATATTCTCTTTAGGATAGCTCATGCCTTCAGTTTATAGCTTATATGAAAATTATTTTATTTTATTTTATTTTTTTGTTATGGAAAATGCTTATCCATAAGCACTTATATAATAGGCGCTTAATTGAGTTGCTTATACAAACAGTCAGGTTATGATTTTGATATTGATAATTAGTTGTTCTTTGTAGACACTGTTATTATATATTGTTGTGAATTGTGGGAGATGTTGTGCGGTTGCTGCCAGACCATGATCTAGAGCTAATCAAGACTTTTCCGCAGTCAAATGCAACTTCTCTTGTATTTGCCCCTACAAGAGGGCATACATATGTTGTTGAACTACTATCATGCGATCCTAGTCAGTTGGAGTTAGCTAGATTCAATGGAAAGAATGCACTCCATTTAGCTTCACGCCAAGGATATGTTGATGTTGTCAGGATATTGCTAGGGAAGGACGCGCAGCTTGCTCGAAAGACTGATAGGAAAGGACAATCTCTGCTTTATATGGCGGTCAAAGGGGTTAACTGTTGCAAGTATCATGCTTCCTGACAAGTTTGGAAACACTGCACTGCTGCATGTAGCCACCAGGAAGAAGAGGGTAGACTGTAGAGGTAATTAATATCTTTACTGCTCAACTTTAAACAATCATCTATGCATATATTAACATTGAAGAACAATTCTATATTCACACACACAAAAGGGTAATGGGATTATATTATCATGCAAGTACCTCTTTAGTTTTTACTCTGATGGAATGATTGAAATATCATTCATTTGTGTAGTTCAAAACGTATGAATAGCTTAAGCAATATACACACCAAAAGCATCAATTTACCACGAGAGATGTGAAAGCATTTTTCACGAAGTAGACTAGATGTGTTAATTTATGGGCCAAACATGCCAATTTTCTCTTTAATTTCCATTTTTATATCATGATTATTTACTGGATTCTAGGGCGAGGGATCAATCAAGTCCCTTGCCATTGGACCAGAACAAAAATATCATTAGATTCAATCAATGGTCAAGATTTATTGAAAATAAAAGTGAGAACATTTACAATTTCCCATACACAATCTTGCTCCAACGCCAACACCACTAATTGAACCCAGGAACATTATTTTTCTTAATCATCATCTTCAACTTCCATTCCAACTTGGTAGAAGTGCTGAAAAAGAGAATCTGGACAAAAAATTGAGTATAGTTTTCAAAAGTTTATCGGCTTTGCTAAGGCCTAAGAACATAGTTTCTGGGTTCAACTAATGGCGGTTACCTTTTAACCAAAACACAGTGAATAAAGAAGTTAACTAATTTAAGAGGGATACTACTCATCACTACCATTTCCAACATTTGAAAACATTTGCAACACCATCCCTTCCCTTCAAAACAATCACACAACACCAATATAAACAGTCCCTGTTAATGCTCTTGTTCAATCCCTTCCCACCTATAACATCATAACCATTGCTGCTCTTGTTCCGATAACGGCAACTACTACCAACATTTGCGTCTTGTAACTTTCTTTTTGAGTTTCAACTAGTATTTTCTGTAGATTTGTTGTGAGCATGGCAGATGGGGAAGTGACGGGTAGATTGTGTGTGGCAATTTTTAAATGTTCTCACTTTTATTTTCTATAAATCTTGATCGTTGATTGAATCTAATGGTTTTTTTGTTATGGTCCACTGGTGAGGGACTTAATTGATCCCTCATCCTAGAATCCACTTATTTATTTTGTTAAATACTTCACCATAATTTGTCTGGGAATTTTTGTCCATGTAAAAAATGCAAAGTATTACCAAAATTTAAAGCGCGGAACACAATAATGCATGTGATTGGTTCTTTTCAATTGTCTACCATGCGTGATTTTTGTCAAAGCTGGTTCTCAACTGAAGTACACTTGACATTCTTGCAATTCTTGAAGAAATTTTTCCAATGAATCTGGATTCTCTCCACTTTTAGAAATGGAGATCTCTAGTTCCATGCATATTTAGATTACATCTTGAAATGGAATGTTTGAATGATCGTGATTCAGTTTCGATAATCTCTAAAAAAAAGAAATCTTGCTAAGTACATCGAGCAAGATTTTCTTAGAATAAGAGTCCAAACATTCTCAGAAGGCCGTTGCTACACAAGCCTCTGTGCCACTTTTGACGTGCCATCCTGCTACCCTAATCTGCTACCGCTAAAAACCTTGCTGCAGCAGTGCCCCTACAAGCATTTGTTATCCCTTGCAATACAAGTACACTCCATATGATGAGATTAAACAAAGACCGCGTAGATAAAGAAAAATTCTATTAGTAATTACAAATATCTCAAATCTGACAGGATATTAATGGATGTGTTACTACTTCATTTGGTTCAGAACTCAATCCTCATAATCCTTTTTGCCAGACCTGATCTGATTTGGTGGACTGGTAGTTAGTTCGCATGTCATCGGAAAGCCATGAGTGCAAAGGTTGCGGTGTGTGGTTGGGGAAGAAAGGTTTATTCCCGCTCTACGAACACTTTCATCGAAGTGTGTTTGATTTCACGACAGGGAAAATTAAGTGATTTCATGATTAAAATAAATAAATAAATTGAATTTGACTTGTTTGAGTGATATCGATTGGAATTGATTTTATTAAAAATTCTATCTTGAAGTTGGAATATGTAAACATGATTTTTACTATTAATTTTTTTGTTCAAATAATTTTTTTAAAGTATGACCAAAATAAACTACATTAAGTCATCACATTTAACTCACTTTTAAGTAACTAAAATAATTCATTATAAAAAAAATCTTATATCTTGGGTCAATAGTATAAAAGGATGAAAAATAGAAAAGATATAAATAATCGTATTTAAACATGGTAGTTGAAATTGAGAAAATCTTTAGTTATTTTATGTGATATGAAAGTACGTTTAAGTTGAAGAAATTTTTTATCGGACATGTAAGACCAATGATATTGTATTAAACGGTGTGTTGGACAACTAAAAACCAAGAATAAAATAAATGTAGCGAAGATGAGGATGTTACGTACCTTGACCACGAGGTAAAACTAAAAGGTATACAATTAGAACTGACAGCATTAGAAGGAGTTGGAGTAGCACTCATAGTATAAAAGAAGGTGGAAAATAGACTTAGGAGGTTTTGATATTCAAATAGAAGACATACAAATGTTATAAGATAAGATAGAATATAATCAAATCAAGAAAGGTAGAGAAAGACCTACGAATGCTATAATAAGATAAACTATTAAAAAAGATTAAGATAAACTATTAAGAATTTTTTAATTTTTTTTTTAAAAGAAGGCACAAATGCCACGTGTATCATAAAAAAAATTATACAGTGCGTGCCACATCATCAGAAAAATGCGACTCAGCATGCCACATCAGCGAAAATACACAGTCAGATGGTCTATGGGGTATTTCAAAACAAAAACAAAAATACAAGGACCTAATCTTAAAAAAAAAAGTATTGGAGGCAAAACCAAAAGTATCCTATATTACGGGGGGTAAATGACTATTAACCCTATAATCAAATCAAGAGAGGTAGAGAAAGACCAACAAATGCTATAATAAGATAAACTATTAAAAAAGATTTCGAGACTAATGATTTACATTGAAATATGATTATGATATAACATTATAGCATAATTTAATTCATGTAGCCGGTCTCATTTAATGAAATAAGACTTGATTATTAATATGAATATTTCTTTCGTTCCTCAAAGCCAACCGTCACAAAGATGCAACAAGACATCAGACTGGAGCTTTGTGTTTTCTATGCTCATAAGTTGTGCTTTAAGAGTTGTAGGGCTTATTATGGTTCAAAAAGTTGTATCATTAAATCTCTTGTGGCGTTCTTCATGGAGTCGCGGCTGGTTGCTTAGCAGGGTGTGGTGACAGTGAGACTTCACAACATTTATTCATCTCTTGTGATTTTTGTGGCATTCTTTGGCATAAGGTGCGGTCTTGGCTTGGTATCTCAGGCCCAGACCCTCTTCATGTCTCAGATCATTTCTTTCAATTCACTCATTCGGCAGGTGGTGTGCGAGCAAGACGCTCTTTTATGCAGCTTGTTTGGTTGCTTTATGCGTGGATCATATGGAATGACCGTAATGATAGGTTGTTTAACAATACAACTAGTTCCATAGATCAGTTATTGGATAAAGTAAAACGCCTATCTCTTTGGTGGTTAAAAGTTAGTAATGTGGTTTTTGTTTTCGGTTTTTATTTATGGTGGTCAAATCCCATGGCTTGTTTGGGAATTGGCTAATTTCTCTGGCTAACACTGCTTCTCTGTAATTATTTTGGGGTCTTCATAGTACACCTTATACTTTGGAGATTCCGAGCAGTCTTAATATATGTTCCATTTTTTATTGTTAAAAAAAAAAAGTTGTATCATTACTTTTGCAATTAAAAATAATTGCAAAAATGTTTTAATGTACTGAATATATTTTTAAATATTTTAGCAAGCTCTGTATATCTTGAACCGTAATTTGACAAATCTTTACATGCAAGACGGTCAAACAGGGAAACCAAGACGGGTTAGTGGAGGACAAGTGTGAACAAGGAGACAGTTATATATTGGATATGTATGTTTGCAAATGAAAGTGATTGAGAATGATGAGCAAGAAGAAACGAGGAAGTTGCAGTGGGGTTAGTAGTGGTCTCAACTCTCAATCTCAAAAATCCCAACACCTACAGCAATGAGTGTCTCTCTATTATTTTGGATTCAACTTCCACTACATATCTCTACACCATCTAATTTTTTATATATCTCTTTTAATTATCTGCTCTTTTTTAATCACCTCCTCAATCCTCATTCCCCCATCCAGTAGCAGAGCATCTAAGGAGCGGAAAGGTGCAGTGGCACCTCTAAAAAAAACAAATATATTAATCTTAATATACTTTGTGTGATTAACAATAACAAATTTAATTTTCTCTCCAAAAAAAAAAACAATAACAAATTTAATTTGATATTTTAAAAATGCAAATTAATTAGTCTCGATCGGTGTTGAAGTTGCACGACATTCATTACATGAACCTTTGTTTTCGGTAAAAAAAAAATTAGATTTTTGATGTAAACTTTTTGAAGTATTCAAATGATGACTAAAATATAATCATTTGATGAAGACTATTGTTCCGGTAAGAAACATCAACGGCCTGGACGGGTGTTGTTCTCAAAGTCGGGTGTTGTTTATCGCAAATAACATCACGACAATGCAAATATGTAGTGTAGCAAAATCTTTAATTTTCATCCATCCGCCCATGTATGCGTAAAAGAAAATCTAACGGTGGTAAGTTTATTCGTGAATTTGGATTTCACGAGAAATAGCAATGCTCTTTCTGTATTATTCTAAGGTCAAAGATCGAGATAGAATTATTTTTATTTCGGTTTTAAAATTTTAAAGTATATTCCTCTTAAGATCTCAGTTAAAATCTTTCTAATGCTAATAATTTTTGTGTTGGTTGGTTCATACAAAATTTTGCTTTGTCTTCAATTGAGCCCTGCTGATATTAATATAACTTTATGATAGTCCATAGCCCCAATTATGAGGATTATAAGAGCGAAATGTTTAAGATGATAAACTTATTCAAAAATCTATAACAGTTGAACGATAAAGTCATATATTTTTATGGGGTGGTGGCCAGTTGGATGTATCTCATTTGTATGTATTAGTCAAAAGTTAGACTATGAAAGGAATCTGTATAGTATATTATTATTACTCCGCAGGTATATTGGATTATATGACAACAAGACCGTCTGGTTGGATCGTAGAACATTGTCTCGATTCTTCTAGGGCGGCTGTACGGGAAAACATACTATTTAGCAACTTACGTATACACCACCACTTACCATAAATTGTGTTATTACAAATCAAATCATTACCGAACGAGTATTATTACTACTTAAAACCCTTTGAGTATAATAAAATATGATTGTATGAACAAGTAGTAGTGAAGCTCGTAACTAATCAAACAATGGATTTATTGGTCTACTGATAAAAATTAACTTGTGGATGATATGATATACTCCCTCCGGTCTCAGATATAAGAAAAGATTCATTTTCTTAAGTTCATTGAATAATCAATTTATCTCCTTTACAGTGTAAACTAAATACATTAACTACTATTTTCTTATATTTGAGATCGAAGGAGTACCCAAAAAAGGTAAGGAAGAATGTGCGTTTAATAAACAATAGCAAAAAGGGAGACGGAACTTGAGCTGACAACGCAAACGTCATCATCTTGGTCGTATTCAGTGGAAAATAAAATACCTAAGAAAGTGGGACCTTTGTAATAATGGAACACACTTGAACATTTACCAAACTTACCAAAAACCTGACTTTTGCTTCCATTTCGTTTTTCACGTTACCAACACTTCCTCCTTCATTGGTCTCTCTCTCTTTATGAACCATCTTGATTATGCTTCCAGTAATTGGATCTTAATTCTTCACTTTCTAGATCTTAGGAACAACATCCACTACGGTTTCAGTTCCCAAATAGTTTCTTAGATTTTTTCATAAATAAATATTGATCTTTTCAATTAATATCTTAATGTTTTGAGAAAAAATGTGAACTTGATAACTTGGGACTTTTTCTAAGAGAAGATGAAGAAACAATTAACAGGTTTAAGGGGTGATTCACACCTGCACTCCGCGATTCGAGTTGGAAATTTGGAATTGGTTTTGGAAATCATCTCTGAGAATCAAGGGGAAGAATTAAAGGAGTTGTTTTCAAAGCAAAATAACTCAAGTGAAACTGCTTTATATATTGCTGCTGAAAATGGTCATCTTGATATAGTGAAGGAATTGATCAAATATCATGATATTGGGTTGGCTAGCTTCAAAGCTAGAAATGGATTTGATGCATTTCATGTTGCTGCTAAAAATGGAAACTTGGGTATGTCTCTTAACTTTAATTGTCTGCAATACTTTGGTGTTAGATCTTTTATTACTATGGTTTTGAATAGACATCAATTAATGCAACCACAAATAGCAACCCTAGTTTAAAACCTTCATTGTGTCTTGGTCCATACTAGTACATCATTGGTCTCCTGTATGAGTAGGCCTTTGAGTGTTCGATTAACCCATTTGACTGAACTTATAAGCTAATTTAGTGTATGTTTGGTTATGCAGCGACAAAAAAAATATTTTGAATTCATTCATTTTACTTGAAAGTTAGTTGAATGTTAAGTAATTTATGATTTAGTACATTTACGTACAAGTTAGTTGAACAATAATTTTCAGTGTAAAAATATCGTATAACTCAAAAGCTACAAATCCTAACTTCAAGTTCGAATCATTTCTGGAGGTAAAATCAATTCTGGTGGCTCCAAATATAGGCTTATTTAAATTTTGATGAATGGTTATATCAATTCTTTGCTCAATATGGCAAAGAATTTGGTTATGTCTTGAATTAATACCCAATAATGGTTATATATTATTTGTGTATGATTTGAGCTCTTGTTTCCGAATTTGCAAAATATTTATCTTTCAGTTTTCTTGGTTTCTTACAGACCCTTATTTTATGGATCACACAATTATAAACTTATGAGTTATGATCAATTTAGTCTTAGAAACTTATGTCATTTTCTCGTTTTCTGGTTTGTAGAAATATTGAAGGTCCTCACGGAGGCATTTCCTGAAATTTCAATGACCGTTGATCTGACAAACACTACTGCGCTGCACACAGCTGTGTCACAAGGACATATTGAAATTGTAAATTTTCTCTTAGAGAAAAGTAGTAGCGTCGTAACTATTGCGAAAAGCAACGGAAAAACTGCATTTCATTCTGCTGCAAGAAATGGCCATGTGGAGGTCATCAAGGCCTTGCTTGGCAGTGAACCTGAAATTGCAATGAGAGTTGATAAGAAGGGGCAAACAGCACTCCATATGGCAGTTAAAGGACAAAATCTGGAGGTAGTGGATGAGCTTTTGAAACTGAACCCATCTTTTGCTAATATGGTGGATGCCAAGGGAAACACTGCACTTCATATAACAACCCGGAAGGGTCGTCTACAGGTTTAAAAACGTCTTTTTTCTTTCTTTCTTATGAAGCACTGAACTTGTGTTCTTTCCTACTAGACATTGGACTATAGAGTTCTTCATCTTCCAAGACCTTAAACTTGAACACCATAAACTCAATATTCTTATTAGCCCAAAAATACTATTGTTCTTCGATACTTCAGAAAATATCTGCTTTTATATCATATATTAACAAGCAGATCTGTGTTAAAACCTTTTATTAATTCAAAAAGTGAAAGAACATTTAAAAGGAATTCATATCTATGTGTGCCGTGCCTGGTATATATAAGTGATATGAACTTTTAAAGTTTTTCAGCACGTGTGGTGGCTGTACACTGTATGTATGTTACTAGAATTGTAAATCTGAGGTTACTCCTGTCTGTTAAATGTATGGTGTAAATGTAATAGTTGATTGAAAGTGTGGTGTTTTTTGTTTTTAAATAAGTCATAGATTCCTGCCAAATTCTATTACCCTCAACTGTTTGTGCTCTGTAGTAGTCCAGTGTTTAAATTCTGGTTGAGTAGCTTGAGAAGTTTATTAGGTCCTGCCATCCTGTAATCACTGTATGCAAACTAATCTAAGGATTCTTGTGCTATTCTTGCAGATTGTTCAGAAGCTACTAAAGTGCAAAGAAATAGACACTGATGTTATTAATAAATCTGGAGAAACGGCTTTGGATATTGCAGAGAGAACTGGTCGCTTGGACATCGCCAAATTTTTGCAGGATCGTGGAGCTCAAAATGCCAGGTCCGTCAAGTCACCTTCTAAAAACAGAGCCCTTGAACTCAAACAAACTGTGAGTGACATAAAGAGTGGGGTTCATAATCAGCTGGAGCACACATTTAAAACACAGAGACGTATGAAAGGCATAGCAAAGCGAATTAACAAAATGCAGGCTGAGGGGCTAAACAATGCAATCAACTCTAACACTGTAGTTGCTGTCCTCATTGCTACTGTTGCTTTCGCGGCCATATTTACTGTCCCAGGCCAATATCCTCAGGACACAGAGAATCTTGCTCCTGGAATGTCTCCTGGGGAAGCCAATATTGCTCCCAATATTGAATTCTTGATATTCGTAATATTTGATTCTACGGCCCTCTTCATATCATTGGCTGTTGTGATTGTCCAAACGTCAGTGGTCGTTATTGAAAGGGAAGCAAAGAAACAAATGACGGCGGTTATAAACAAGTTAATGTGGATAGCATGTGTGTTAATTTCTGTGGCATTCCTTGCAATGTCATACATAGTTGTTGGGGATCAGAAAGAGTTGGCTATTGCAGCCACAGCTCTAGGAACAGTGATTATGGCAGCTACTCTAGGAACTCTCTGTTATTGGGTGATTGCTCACCGCCTCGAAGCCTCCAGATTACGAAGTCAAAGAACAATGACAAGCAGTAGGCATTCATTGACTATGTCAGGGATGTCAGCTTCTGAGAATGAGTATAAAACAGTGTACGCAATATAAATTTGATTTTATCTTTTCTTATAAACCCTCCCCCCACTTTTTGCTGAATTATGCTAACATAGATGAAGTTATTTGCTGCTCTGTAGCATGCCTTTGGAAACACAGGCAAAGAATGTAATCATAGTCCAAATGATAAGTAAATATGTCATTTTACATTAAAGTATTGGATCATGCTCATTTTCACAATACTAGCCTCATTAGAACATCACTCAGACCTTCTGGTTCACTCTGTCGTATGTATTACAATTTTCTTTTCTTAAGCTATCTTGGCTGGCAGCAACTTTGCAATTTGTCAAATATCTGGTGTTTTAATAACAACAGATTTTGAACTTTAGAAGAGAGTATAATATTCCTTAACATCAAATAAGTGATTGTGACCACTATCCAGAAAAAAAGGTAGAGAGATTTTATTCATCTAATTTTGCATCTTGGTGCTATCATTTATCAAATGATATTATTATCTTCACTTAAGTGTCGTTAATTTACCCTCTACAATGTTTGTAGAGGCATACCCATGATCCCAAAGGTTTTATTTTTGGTAAGCAAAATAGAATTATACGGAGTACAAGGGTGCTCCAACCCATTACCAAACAAAGTGATTAGCCACTTTGTAAACATAGGAAAGGGGTTAATGTCATAGTGTGGGATTAGGGTATCTGGGACATAATTAAGTGATATTTTGAGGTGGCTGTTATATGTCGTCATTGTCCACCGATTTCAAATTTGAAAGGTGTCTTATATCATGATTCTTTTTTGTCATGGTGTTCTCTCTTGAACTTTTTCATGTTAGTGCATCATTTTGAAGTCATTGCATTCCACTGTGCTAATGATAGAGGCATTTTTTCTTATAATAGCACGAAACGTACAGGCACGACCAATCAAACAAATCAAGATAAAATATCAAATTGATGTGGTCCGAGTAGTTAGCTGCATGTTTAGATTTTAACGCAATTGCGTGTTGCCGCATTTTCTGCAATTGCAGATCACAGACTGTCCGATCAAGATCAAATGGTCCGTGATCTGCGGCAAATTGCAACTGCAAACTGTCATGATCTTCCCTACTTCATGCTTATAAAAAGTATAATCTGGAAGAAACAATTTTAAATCTGCTCCACACTCTTACAGGAAATATTAATCTTTGAATTGCACGCAGATGAAACACCAAAGAAATCCAGAAAATATTATATTATAATTTCAACATTAACATTGATATCTTTTTTTTTTTTTTTTGGTACATAACATTGATATCTTATGTTATTATTTTAATATATTTTTTAGCTTTTCTATTAATAACAGCATTAAACATCATTAATTATACAAATTATACAAACTTTATCTTTTCAAATAAAAAACCATTCTTCTTGAACACACTCCCCCTTGTGTTGAGCCAACTTCTGTCCATTTCTTACTTTCCACTTACTGCAACTTTTGAAGCAAACTTTGACCAAAGCCCTGTGATCATTCATGTGAGTCTTTGTTTGAACCATTCCCCTGCTGAGACTGTTTACAATGAGCGATAGCTTCGACAATTGAACCTTCCTCCATCTCAGAATTCACGCTGAGCCTATTATAATTCTCAGCTAAGTTGATCGAAAAATATGAAGATGCAGAAGATCTTCTGTTTTCATCAGAAAAATTCTGAAGAGATTTTCTCTTACCATCCTCATTATGGCGACATTTTGGTTTGTTCATTTCTACTACATTGGACTTATCAGCTGAACAAGCAGTTTTTGTAAACAGAGATTTTAAGTAAGCTTTATAAGACTTCAGCTTTTGAACCAGCAGGGATTTCTTAGCATGTTTCACCTTCTTTGACCAATGTTCCTTTGTTTTAGTGGAACATTGAAATTGATATTCGGTTGGGTTTGAGTCGGCCCCAAACCTGCAAGACTGTGATCTTGCAAAGCCTCTGGTTTGTTGTTGGGGAGATAATTTGTCATAAGGACTCATTATCATGTCAATGTAGTCTTCATCTACACGAATCAATGGTACTTTCTTTGTGGCCATTTCATGTGGGTGATGATCTTTACTTCAAAAAAAAAAAAATGTGGGTGATGATTTTGATCTCTATTTGAGTTTTTATGAAAATGGATATATGGCTAAGGGAGATTGAACTTAATTTCCAAAGGGAAAGAGCCTCGTATTATTTCATGTTATTTGTGAGGAAAGATGTAGCCACAGTGTGCTATTTATAGGAAAACCTTTTTTTAATTAATTTATTTATAAAATTGAAAAGAGAAAAAAAAGGGTTATAGTTAACTATACTCCTCTTTTACCATTTGGATTACATTCTATTGGCTTATTAAATACGTCTTAATAAGTCTAGAAGTTCTACCTCAACCGGCAAATGCCAAAATTGCAAGGCCATACGTCGTGACCCGGGTTCGAACCCAGAACCTCACAGTTGTGTGTGAGTTTAATTTCAGTAGATTACCACTTCATCTAAGACCAAAAAAAAAACGTCTAAATAAACCTTTTCTCAAATGCAGATATTATAATGAATATGATTATGAGTTGTGTTATTTCAACATCTATTTATATGACAACTTTTGAGACAACCAAAACTTTACAAAGAAAACGAGATATTGACACAAAAACCAAAGCAGTAAAGAAAGTAAAAATATAATGTGAGTAGGAGAAAAAGTTGTCACAAAAATTGCCCAAAAATTGTTGTTTAAATATCATTTCTCTATTATTATTTGAAAAATGACACTTGTTAAGAAATTATAAAATGAAATATTGTCTTGTAAATTGTGTGTTCTACTTTTTGAAAGTTAAAAAAAGTGTTTTTTCAATGCGACTTTTCTTTTACTTTTAGTTCTTTAACTAGTGCTCGCGGGCACCGGTTAACAACCCAAAAATATAATATAAATTCTTTTTTTTTTAATGACACCAAAAATAATCTTTATTATAGAAAAAAAATTGTTTAATGGGATAATGATAAAGTTATATGTGTTATTAATGAAAAAATTGTTCGATGATAAAGGGAAAAAATGGCAGATATATACTCATATCGTGTTTGTTACACTTTTATTTTAATATTTGAATTTATTCTTATCTATTTGTTATATGTGTTATTTGTATTGAAAATTGAGCGTAATTTTTGAAAAGAGAAAAAATCGACCCAAAAGAGCCAAAACAGACTATTTTCTTTATTTATATATCAAAGTCATTTATCATTTTTCTTAATCGGAGATCAGCATGTTACTGAACTAAAAGTAATAATTTGTATTCATTGACAATTTAAAATAATTTTACACATACATCTAATCAAATTTTGCTATTTAGATACAACTAAATGGTATTTCACAATACAATGGGAACACAACGAGGACAAGACTAGAAGAAAATGCAAACCATGCGTGAGAGTGAATGTATGAAGCAAGCTAAGAAAACAATAGCTTTTACCCGTGTAATATGGAGATCAGTAGTCTTCATAACTTTAACGTAAGAACATAACCGGTCTACCGTTTTTTAGAATACTTTTTTAACCATATAATAGAAATTAATGGTTAAAATTAGGTTTACGTGAGCAATGTTGATGATACATGTATATAGCAAAGATTGTTGTTAATAAATCAAATCTCGATCGTCCAAATGCGTGGTCAAAGGCACATTTCACGGAAGGAAAATTTTTATCTTTGGTCATACGACAGTTTAAAATTTTGAAGAATCCAGAACATACATTGTACTTTTAAGATTAACTTTCTCGTGAAAACGTGTTCTCTCCTAATACGCATAGTGGCATAGCATTAATGTGATCATGGGGATAAGATGAGTTAACTTACGCTATATAATCATACACACATGATACATGATCAAGATTCTAATCATAATTGTCCCTAGTAATATGAATATCAATCAAGGGTCTTGATAACTTTATCATAAGAACATAATCGGTCTACAAATTTTGAGAATACTTTTTAACAATATAATATAAATTAATGGTTAAAATTGGGTTTACGTAAAACAATGTTGATGATGCATAGCCATAGTCAAGGTTGATTTTAATGAATCAAATCTCAAACTTCCAAATATAATCATCAACATGCTTGCTTATGAGGTTCCTCATGATGTTTATCTTTGGTCTTATGACAATTCAATATTTTGAAGAATCCAAAACAAATATTGTAATTTTAAGAATAACTTTCTCGTGAAATATGTTCTCTTCCAATACACGTAATAGCGAGGCGTGTTATTGAAACATATTCTCTCCTAATACACGTAATAGCGCGGCGTGTAATATAACGTGACTTGTGGGGATAAAAATAGTTAGCCTACACTATAAATCATACATATATGATCAAGATTTTAATCTTAATTGTCTATATATGATGTTTTTTCTCAACGCAAATGGAAGAAATGCATAACACAAAGCACTTATGGAAGGACAAAGTTGTCTTCAATCAACCATAAATATTTTTGAAATATGTCGTCTATCATCTAAATACACGTAATTTAGTGAAGTTGATCTTTACTCTAAAAGTATTAAAAAAATAGGTTTTTCTATCATGTGCAAATTTGCACATGTTAAAAAGTTCACTTAAGTAAGTTTGCAATGGAACTGTTTGTCTTATTATCAATCTCTTAAAAAAAGTTACTTGACTTGGTACTTGCTATTTTTATTTTTTTTTGTCAAGACTTGGTATTTTAATTTTGTCTATTTGTAATAAAAATCTACTAATGTATATTTACTCCTATCTCCCTGAGAGATCATTCTGCCCTAGCCTAATACTTGGACATAAAGTCGATAACGGATCAGGTTCAACTAAAAATAGACACAGCCCAATGGAAATTCATACTACAAGCTAAAATTGGCAGAACACGTCAAGATAAGACTTTGCATTCTTCATATGCAAGGGTTTGAATTCCCGTTTGACTGATACATACTTGTTTCTAACTTTTACCTTTAAATTGATTTTGGAAAAGAAAGAAAAAAACATTGATTTAGGTGTTAAACTCTTCTTTGGGGATGGTGTGTTAAACTTGAGGCGAAAATTGACAAATCAAGGGCAGCAACATCACAGTGAATCCTTAAGAAACTTGTATGTCATTGAAGAATTTAAGTATAGTGAAGTCACTTTACAAGCAAGGCATAATTTTGTGCCAAGTAGTTCGAACATATAGCATTTCTGTTAACATTTTGGATAGCCGCCCAATACCAAACAATTACAACAACAACCAAGCATTATCCCACTAAGTGGGGTCGGCTGCATGGATCAAATTATGTTAGTGTTCTATCATAAAACATATTTGGATCAAACTCATTAACCTCTAAATTTTTCCTAATACCAAAGAATCCGTGTAAAAAATGCAACTGAAACGAACATAGAACTAATCAATATCTGGGATAGGCACTCTCCAATAATTCCAAGAGTTGAAGTCCTCCTGCCACAAATGAAAATTGCAAACCAAATTTGTTAGTTTTGAAAGTTCAAAAGTAGCCAGTGTACCCGTTGTTTTGTAAATGCTTTCTCACCTGTTCAAGCAAAGATGTAGGAGGGAACATGTCATTGACGAGTGTGTGTAGTGATGTATAAGATTTTGCATCGATACGATGACTTATTGCCACCTCACCCTATTAGTGTTCATAAGCATATTTAGTTAGTATATCCTGTGAGAACTAAAGAAAATACTAACCGTCAGAAATAACAATAATCCATGATAGATGCACACCTTAGGGTTAATGATAAATATTTTTCCCTTTGGAATTCCTATTTTACTGTAACTAAGTTCATCTGTGTCTCTATTTCCAAACCCCGCATAGAAAGGGTTATAATCAGAAGGGAAAAGTCTTTTGATATCCTGCAAAACATTATTACCCAAACATGAATGGTGTTAGTAAGAAAATGCCTTCTAATGGAGCTTTCAAGTTGACATTAGTGATATAAGGATTTGTGTCAAGGAAATTACCTCTAGACAAGCAATCTTGAACTCATGAGGAGCTCTTTTTATTACTGGCATAAGTAAATAAGACAAAATTATACAAGTCAGATATGCATATATATAAAAATCAACCTTAATTGCTCGCATTAAAAGTTCCTGACCTTCTCGGTAAAGGGACGGAAATAATCCATCAGGTGAAATAACAACAGGTCCTTTTGGTAAAGTTTTTCCATCCTGCAAATATATAGTTATGGTATCAGCCGCCTATCAGGTAATGCAATATCTTAACAATGATAACTAGGCTGTCAAAATGTAAGAATTTGATTTTTTATTTTTTTTTATTTTTAAATAAGAGTATGCGTTACAGGTAGCCAGATTTGTTTGAATACCTGTTTCAGGTTAACCAAAAAGTTCCTGGTTATATAAGCCTGAACAATAGCACGGGCACTCAAAAACAGTAGCTGGTATCCATTTTCCTAACAAAATCAGGATCTGGTATTAGACTGGAATCTTCTTTAGATAAAATTCAATGAAACAACGGGTATAAAATGATAACAACAAGCATGCTGAGCAACATTTCATATCAAACAGACAGAAAAAGTTATGTTGAGTGCTATAACCACTAAATGTAGTTGCATCTAAATTCTACAGGAATGGTATAGAAGGTAAGCAAAAAATAAAGCACCAAATCAAACAAGCATTAAGTGTCCAAATAGAAACAGGGAAAGATGTGTAATGCAGTGAAGTCATTAAAGAGGACTATGAATGTAGTCGATATCATTTCTGTTACATAGCTGCAAAAGAGTCATTATCTAACTAGTCTTTTACATAAACTGTGACTGTGATTGCCATATTATATAGCTGCAAAGAGCCATTATCTAACTAGTCTTTTACATAAACTATGACTGTGATTGCCATAAAGCAAAAACCAGACTTGACCAGGCTTTAGGCTCACTCTCTAAGCAATCTCAAACCCAAGCTCAAAAGAACTTTCTTAAGTTCCTAGGAAACCTGTTAATGTGTGTGTGTATATATGTATAAGATCTCACCAAGTGTTTGCAAAAATCACTCCAGATGCAACAAGCACTTCTAGTCTACAGTTCATCTCATCCATAAAAAAGAATACCATTAAGTTAACAGAAGTTGTTTGGTTACTGAATCTTCTTTTCTTGTCTCAAAACTGAAAATTTGGACCCCTAATTTGGGAAGCATGTTGTGACAGAAACCTAATGAAATGGTAGCAACAAAGGAAATTTGAATGCATAACCAAGACACAAGATGCTTTAAAAAGAAAGACCCTCGAAATATCTTCTACCATTTACATCATCAACTGTTTGACATATGCAATACTACTCTATCTCAATAAATTTAGATGTGAATGTACAACTAAATAGATACCTTAATGGCAGAGAAAAGCCTTGCCACCCCAGTCTGGTTCCAATCTTTTCCAACTAAAGGCATGAACTGCCCCAAAACATCAGATCTGAAAGCAAAAAAAATGTAAAATATGAATATGTGCATTTTTAAGGAGGCATTGTGCGTGTAAGGATTTGAACTACACAATGATGAATCTTGCACTTCTTGTGCTAGTACTATAAGTGATTTACAAATTTGCCTTTTAAGAAAAAACAAATATTTTCTTAATTTTGATTAGTTTGCACTAAGCAAGGCCGTTCCTTGCCATGCGCAAGGAGCTCTACGGAGCCGAGCCTCCAATTTATGGGGGCCTCAATTATTTATAGGGGTATGAGTATAATTGTTGGGATGTAGGATAATATTTTCTTT
>Ga0315915_1000081_pt1 | contig 65847 bp, 40 predicted proteins | sample MpolbnodulesMG_FD_207738 | JGI IMG/M metagenome (GOLD analysis project Ga0315915, IMG submission 207738) | Medicago polymorpha root nodule microbial communities from Los Angeles, California, United States - branched nodules | ecosystem: Host-associated > Plants > Roots > Nodule | place: USA... | reverse complement strand
TCATTATTATTATTATTATTATTCGGATCTGTTTTCATCGCTTTTTGGATTATCAAAATGAAATTTCATCATCGACGATTTGGAGGAAGTTGTTTGAACAACCCCAAAGTAGAAGATAATAGTGATGCTAACAACCCCGTCCCCATTCCTCCTCACCTTGTCATCATGGTTAATGGCATCGTTGGCAGGTAACGTAACTCTTCACCTTCATTCTCATAATCATAAACCTATTTCTATTAAAGCTATAAAACACGCGAATAAAACATATATTCAAGAAATAAACGCTAAACACGACACTGACACGTTGAATTTAATCACATGTGTGTTGTCTGTACTATTTTCAGTTCATCTGATTGGAGATATGGTGCGGAGCAGTTTCTCAAGAAGCTTCCATATAAAGTCATCGTCCACCGTAATCAACTCTTCCTTTTTCCTCTCATTACTTTACTCATGGCTTTAATTTGTTTTCATGTATAAAAACATTTAAACTACAAATAAATATACATGGCTATATCAAATAATTATGACTGTCTATAGAAGCTCAGGTGAGATACACGGCTCTCTTCTAGCTTAATCAAGTTCAAACCCAAGTTTGCGCTTATTTGGGTCCCACAAAACACAATGGATTTAGGTTAACTATTAGTTAATCCGGTCAGTTTATTGATGCTCAACAAGTATGAAGGTCTTAATGATGATTTTGCATCTACATTGTGTGTATCTCACTGGTGGTTATTAAAAAGCTTGTGAATTGACTTGGTTTGAGGGTGTTGTTTTGACACTGTTGAATAAATCCTTTGTTATACCATAATTTGACAGTTGAATTGGTTAATTTACATTCAACAAAATAAGTTTTAAACATATAAATATGCTAAGTTTGTTGGCAACTGGTGTAAACAATATTATTCTGAATTTTCATATGGTGAGACGTTGAAAATAATTTCTCATTTTAGTGAACGGTTGATACAACCCAATCCTCATCAGGCCAAACCAGGAGCCTTGTTACAGAATCAACTGCTGAAATGAATGAGCCTAGTTGAACATGTGGGCCCAAAAATGGGAACAAGAAGAGGAGCCGCAAACCACCAAAATGGATGAAGGATTTTTATCTTAACTAGTGAAACATTTGAGCTGATAGTGATAGCTAGAATAAAGGAAATTATGTTATGGCAATGTGTAGAACATTCCTTATATTCGTACACAAATAGAAGTGGCAGTAACAGGTTGAAAAAATCTATCTACTGTGTACATCGATTGTTGACTTTGTCTTGTGAATTATTATAAAAGAACATAATCATTTGTGATTTTAATGATATATTGTGGACAGGCAGTGAATGTAATTCTTCAAAATTGACATTTGATGGTGTTGATACAATGGGTGAGAGGCTAGCTGAAGAGGTATTTTGGTACTTGCAATTCAATCCTTTTGGTCTCTTATACTTCCCTGGACTTTAAATTACTTTGGAAAATGATTTTTGTTGTTGTTGACCTTATGGTAATTCATTCACATTGGAATCTCCAGTTTTAAACTTAATTTATGTTTATCTAGGTACTATCTATTGTTAGACGCTGGCCAGGGTTGCAGAAGATCTCTTTTGTGGCACATTCTTTGGGAGGCTTGGTGGCAAGATATGCTATTGCCAGACTTTATGATTACTCTACAACATTAGAAGCTGGAGTTACCTGCAGAAATTGTGACTGCAAAGAAGAGACAGAATATACGAAGAATTGCACTGAACAACATTATAAACCCAGGATCGCTGGTTTAGAGCCAATGAACTTTATAACCTTTGCAACGCCGCATCTTGGTTCAAGAGGACATAGACAGGTAGCTTTCAGTTTTCTGTGAACAGTATTGTATCACGTTTCAGCATCATGGATATATCATACACCTACCTTTATTTTTGCCTGGCATCTGCTATTTTTCTTATTGTTGTTAGTTCTTTCACTGAATTGCATCACAGACATATGTGCTTTTTGATTGGTTAATTTGTCTATCACATCCAACTTGAAGTAAATGTTTTAGCATTTGATTGTTGTTAGCTTAAAATTGCATACAGAGGCAGCTCAGTGCAAACACAGTGGTATCAATGAAATCATCAATGAGTCCCTTGTTTCCTTAGAGATTTGTGTTATTAGTATGAGGAGAGAAAACCATAAATCATAGGGCTGGAAAAAGTACAAGCAAGACAAAAAAGTGAATAAATCCTTCGCAATTAAACTTTGATACGAAAGTTACAGACCGGTTTTCATGGCACGGAACATTATCCTTCTCAAAAACCACTTAATATGACATGATCCATATGATTCCAGAACCATCAACTGAAGATTAGTAATTAATATTCTGATATATATATATATATATATATATATTAGCTTCTGAAAAAACTCCTAAATTGTTTTCGTTGTCAAATGAATTTTGCCAGATATCTTCATAGACTCTCCTGTGCAGGTATTGACATTTGAAGACAAATTTGAAAGATTAATGCAAAATTGCAAAGCAAGCTCAATTTGTAGCCCAAAGATTTATTTTTGAAATTGCTATAATATCTTACATAGACTTTTCGGTTGTCATTTTTTCATTTTATTAAAAGGAATCAACTTTCTTACCATTTGAAAGTATACAAACAACGGAATTATATTCTATTTGCTGTACGAGCTAAAAATGGTTTACATCTTTTTCATTCTCTGTAGAGTTTCCATCATAGTCAAGCTATTGGGATAGGTTTCCTACGTATATTTTGATTATTTCATTTGTAGCAGCTTGGGCATTTAAGTGTGTGTGCATACTGGAACACCGTCTCTTATTTATGCTACTTAATTTTCCGGTTCTTGTAGCTTCCATTTCTTTGTGGCATTCCTTTCCTTGAAAGAAGAGCATCTCAAACTGCACATTTAATTGTAGGGAGAACTGGTAAACATCTTTTCCTTATGGACAACGATGATGGAAAGCCTCCTCTTCTCCTCCGAATGATTGAGGATTCTGATGATTTAAAATTTATGTTAGTATTACCGAGTCATTTAAGATTTTATGTCATATTAACAATCACTTCTTCACCAATTCAATTAAATTGTCAATGGTTGTGCAGGTCAGCTTTATGTGTGTTTAAGCGTCGAGTAGCATATGCAAATGCAAACTTTGATCGTATCCTCTTTTCAAATTAGATGTCTTTTTGTTTATCAATTTCAAATTGTACAGAAGCTTAAGCCTAATGGATGATAATGATATAGTGTCATTGGCCCATGTCAAAGTCAGCACATGCATCTTTTATGTGTATTATGAAGTGGATCTCGGACAAAGACATGATATTGAAATTGTCTCAACTGGGGTTTACTATTATTATGCAAATCAGAGTTTATTGACAGCCCTGCAGGCCCATGCTCCTCTGCCACACGAGCTAATTATTTTCTTGAAACCATATATTGTTACATGATGTAATTTAAATTTAAGATAGGGCAATACTTATTATATCTTGTAAATTTCTTGACTTGTGTTGAAGATATGGTTGGATGGCGCACCTCATCAATTCGGCGTCAACATGAACTTCCAAAGGTAAAGACTTTCTGATGATTCTCAATCTTAATGTTTTACATGGTTTACGAAGAGTAAATTTACGTCCTTTCTTTTGTGCTAGTCTAATCTTTTAGTAATTGATGAGAAATACCCACACATTGTACACGCCAAAGGTGGGACTGTTGATGATATTTCCAACAAAGAATCTATTAACGTTGGAGGCCAAAAAATTGACATGGAAGGTTTGTTTCGTTTTCCTGTAAGAAATAAAAACTGTCTGCTTTGCAATGTAAACCTTTTTTTTGTCTCTGGTATTTGTGAAAGAAGTACGGAGAAGAAGTTTACTTAATGCTTTCAGGATAGTCGTGCATATTATTGGTAGGATTAATAGTAGTGTCTAGTTCAAGAATATTCAGTAAGATAAAGAGAGAGAAAATATAAAGTATAGGACAATTTCGTTTCCTCTTTTTTACTTTGCTCTTCATGTTTACAACCGTTTTCACCTTCATATTATATGTTTCTAAAAATCATACTACACTTAACACTCAAAGTGCTTGTCTATTTAGACATTCAAGAATATTTAAGCAGTAAGCACAAAGAATGTGTTATGACGATACTTTCTTATAGAGAAAAGGATATTTTGTTAACAGTGCTATAAACTTTGTAAGATGCAAGACAATGAAATTTCCATTGAACCTTGGGTGGTTGGTATGATACGTTCTTCTTGTAGGAGCTAGGAAAAATTGTTTTTCTTGGCAAGATATTTAACCGAATGATCTCCTACTATTATTTAAATTTATAGTAAGTAATGGTGGTAGGAGAAAATTATCTTTGTATGATTTTAGTTTCTGATGGTGACTTGTTCTGACAGCCTAACTTTGAAACAATTAACCTACCTCTTCCTTTCTTTGGAAGTTTATAACTTACTGGTACAAATATGCAATTTAAATTGCAATTTTGGGTTTCTGGATGATAAACTGATTCTTGCCATGGACTGATTTGTAAAATCTCAATGAGTTCTTTTATTTTATTATATCTGGTAGATTCATGATACTCTCACAAGCTTCCAATTTGAATTTGACTACCCTACCAAATTTTAACATATAGCCACAAAAGAACAATACAACAACTTAGCAGTTTGTGAGTAAATTTTTGTATAAACCAGATAATTAAAAGTAAACAAAATCAATTTCGCTAATTATTAATCTACTGGAATATTATTGTATATTTGAATCGTACAAGCTACCCTAGCATACAATTTCTAGTCTTCAGTATTATTTTGTCAAAGAATTTACATAAGATTTCATTTTCAAAAGTTGAATACATATGCTTTTTGTAGAGGAGATGATAAGGGGTCTCACTCAGGTTCATTGGGAGCGTGTGGATGTTAGCTTTCAAAAGAGTAAACAGCGGTATACTGCTCACAGTACAATCCAGGTAAAGTTTTTATCTTATAGCTTTCGGGCAAAACTTGTGGATATTATTTTAAACTACTTCATAACTCCAAGCTCTAGATGAAGGGCATTTGCAAAAATAAACTTATAATACAAGATATTATTTGAAGATCGCCACAATTTCAGCTGGATGTTCCGTGATATTTTATTTGTCTGTTGTTAATATCAGGTGAAAACCTACTGGTTGCATTCGGATGGTTCTGATGTGATCTTTCACATGATAGATAACTTCCTTATCTAGTCTCTGGCAATGTCTTGTATTGCAAATTCTACGGTATTTTTGTTATGTCTTAGCTAGCTGATTACTTCATTGTTGTGCAGCTTCATTTACATATGCACTCATTCCTAATAGTCCATATGTTCACACTATATATTGAGAATTTTACAGACCTACTGACAACAGATATATTGGGTTAATTGTTTCTTGCACTGGACAAAATGGTACACACCACTACTGAGTTGATTATTTATGTTCCTTCAGAAGTCCTTGTAATTGCCCTATTTTTCTTGCACTGGACATATGATTTAGTAATTAGTAGGGATGTTTGAATGGAATCAACTCGGTACTTATCGCATAAATAAACCTCTAAAATCATTGTGCAACGATATTTACAGGGAAAGAAATTTTGGGGGATGATGGGGGAAAGGATGAAGAGATAAAAAATACATAAACAATTGACAAACACATTTTTTGCGTTTTTAATTTGTTTTAATGTGTTGTTTTTATTTTATTTTTTAAAAATAAATGTTAATAATTAAAATGGGGAGAGAAACTCATGAGTTTTGCTGAAGAATATGGAAGCCGGTAGTCGTAACCTTTTTAATTGAAGAACCATGTAGAGAAAACCCCCTCAAAAAAAATACATGGAGAGAAATTCATGAGCTCTTTATTTTTAATTTAACCTTTGTTATTTTTAAAATAATGTTAGTAATTTAAAATTCAAGTGGATTAAAAAATCATTAAATTTTCCCAGTTAGAACTGCACTTAGTAGATTCTTATGACATGAATACTAAAATTGAGGACTAAAACTGGATTCATGCAATATTTTTATGTAAAAAAAATTACTTTTTAATCTTTCAATAAGTTGAATATACAATTTCTAAGATAAAATTGCTATTTTTGAAGGGCACTTGTTATCATTCCCTATTTTTTTTAAGTTAAAAATATTGACCAGTAACATTCCCTATTTTTTTAAGTTAAAAATATTGAACAAAAGGAGGAGGACTAACCCTATTATTCATATAGAAAATGATGCATGGATATAGTGGGTTAATTAAAAAATGTTGTTAGGTTCAAAAATTGAGGAAAATTCAAATAAGGTTTTGTTTGTTTAGTGGAAAGAGAAAGTCTAACTCTAGTTTATTTATGAACAAATCTGTTGGCTTTGGTAAATATTTGTAGTATCTTCAAATTTTCACTAATGATGATTCAATTGAAGTCAGAGCAAAGTTATGTATGGACTGACCTAACACATAAATTGTTCGCAAATTCGAATATTAAACCTATAAATGAATGCACTCCTAGATCTCAAATCTTCACCATCAAATCAACCCCCAAGTAATACTCTCTTTTTTTATTTTACTTTTACCTGATAGTGTGATTAAGATCAAACAGTTGATATTCTAAGCTCTCGATGTGTTATTTTCAAGATGTAAATTGCCCAATCTCTATCCATTAGCTTAGTTGAACTAACTAACTAACTCTAAAATATAGTTTTGCAATCAATAAGGCTATTTAAGAGTGAACAATTGACTGAGTCATGATTTTAAATAAATAATAAATGAATATAAGCCTGTGGATAAGTTGAAAATGGAAAAGTATTATCTAGAACACAAAAGAACTAAGGATAAAATAAATCTATGAAATAGATGATATAATGGTTTCTATGGTGGAGGTAGATTTTGTGGTCTGTATTGTCGAGTTTGATTGAAAATGGTATCAGTGTCAATGTCAACACCACTACCTATAGTGCTTGTGCTTGTTAAGGAAATTAAAGCAGCAAATAGTCCTGCATTCCCAGCTAAGGTTGGCTCAGTATAACTGTTATTGTTCCTTAAATCATAGAATTGGTCAAAACCATTTGGCCCTCCAACCATTGCTCCTGTAATGTTGTTAGGATTTCGGTTAGGGTTGTCACGCCACTTGCAACCCTCAATGCATGAGTAATGTTTGTCATCATTTGGAATTGATGCACCTCTATGATGAACATGTCTTGGAAATTTTGTTGCCACACCCAACTATGTAGCTCATGTTCATTGGATTTTTACCCATGATGTAATCCATCTGTTTTAAGGGAATATATTTAAAAAATAACAATATTATTATTTTCAACACCATAACTTATAAATCTAAAATAGAGAAATGATTTTTTGAATAACTTAATTTAGACAAATTTTGCGATAACATGCTAAGTGATTAATGTAGTTTAAATAGATGATTAAATGCGTTCATTAGATGGTTAATGAGTAAATTATGTGTCGAAATTCTTTAATCAACTACGTAACTTTCCATCAACCACAAATTTGGATGTCAATAATGAAGTTATGTTTATTTATTCATTTAAATTACATTAACCACTTGAAAAATTGTCTAAACCTTCATGTTCAAATAACACAATTTGCAAAAAATTTAAATCAAAAAGAGAATGAAGTGAATAATACGGTACCTGAGAGGTTGCAAATGCCTTTAGAACAGATATTGAAAAGTAATTATGACCACAATACCATCCAGGAACGCCTTGGGCTTTCATATAATCAGCAAAAAGAGATGCCAGAAATGCTGCATTAACAACATATTGGAAAGAATTTGGTTGTCCATGGTTCAATTGTATCAATCCCCCTACATATTTTCATGTTAACATGCACATTATGATCTTATTTAACATTAATGGATGAAGGAAGATGGGAAGGAGTACTCACATCTTCAATATGCCGACGACACGATTTGTATGGGGAAGGCAACAATGGAGAATCTATGGACTTTGAAAGCTTTGTTAAAAGGTTTTGAAATGGCTTCGGGGTTGAAGGTGAACTTCTATAAGAGTTGCTTGTTAGGTATTAATGTGGATCCGGTTTTCATGGGGATGGCGTGTAACTTCTTGAATTGTAATCAAGGGAGTTTTCCTTTCCGTTATTTGGGTATGCCGGTTGGTGGTAATCCTGGAAGAATTTCAACGTGGGATCCTCTTTTGGAACATTTATCTAAGAAGTTGAATTCTTGGGGTAATAAATATATTAGCCTTGGAGGTAGAATTGTTCTTATTAATTCCATTTTGAATGCAATTCCTATTTTTCATCTCTCTTTTTTTAAAATGCCGGTTGAAGTGGGAAAGAAGATAGTTAGAATCCAAAGGGAGTTTCTTTGGGGAGGGGTGGCGGGAGGTAGGAAAATTAATTGGGTTAATTGGAATTTGGTGTGTCAACCCAAGGAGTTAGGGGGCCTTGGGGTAAAGGATGTGCGGTTGATGAATTTGAGCTTATTAGCTAAATGGAGGTGGAGGTTGTTAGATGGGGAGTATGGGCTTTGGAAGGAAGTTTTAGTGGAGAGATATGGTAAGAAGGCGTGTGCTAAGTTGGCGGGAGGGGAGGAGGTTTGTCCGAGTGGTGCTTCAAAGTGGTGAAAGGATTTGGTGAATATGGACAGGAAGGGTGAGGATGAGTGGTTTAATGAAGAGATTGAAAGGAGGGTGGGGGATGGGGCAACCACAAGTTTTTGGAAGGAAGCTTGGAGAGGGGGTAGCTCATTTATGGTCAAATATAATAGACTCTTCACTATTTCTAACCAACAAGATGCTACGGTCGTCGAGATGCGGGAGGGTGGGAGTTGGGGGTTTTGTTGGAGATGTCGCTTGTTTGTGTGGGAGGAAACTCTTCTTACCAATTTGTTGGCCGATTTCTGGTATCTACCGAAGCGGACAAGTGGAAATGAAAATTGGGGGAGGCAGAGGTTTATACGGTGAAGTCCTTGTATGAGAAGTTGGAAGAGGGAGGGAGGGCGGGAGGGCGGGAGGAAATTTTACGGAAGGAGAGAAATTTGTTTTTCGTAACATCTGGAAGGCCCGAGTCCCTTCTAAGGTTTCCGCTTTTGTGTGGAAGGCTCTTTTAGACCGTATCCCATCCAGAGTGAATTTGGAGTTTCGCCATTGTTTGCCTTCGGGAGTTGGATCTAATTGTGTTTGGTGTGGTGTGGCGGCCGAATCAACAACTCATATCTTCCTTCATTGTCATTTGGTAAGGAATATATGGATGAAATTGATGGAGTGGTTAGATTTTAATTTTATAATGCCGCCGAATTTATTCATTCATTGGGAGTGTTGGAGTGCCAGAGCTTTGAACAAGAAGATTCGAAAAGGTTTGAGAATGATTTGGCAAGCAGCAATTTGGGTCATTTGGAGTGTGAGGAACAATTGTATTTTCAAGGAGGAAGTGACGAGGTGGGATGAGGTGGTGGACGCGATTAAGGTTTTGTCTTGGCGATGGTTGTTGGGGAGACTTAAAACTCCGGCGTGCATGTTTTACGAGTGGGAGTGGAGTCCCCGCGATTGTTTATTGCGCTAGCAGGACGGGGAGTGTGCTGCCAGCATTTCGGTGCTGCTGGGGCAGCAGTTTGGTGTTTTTGTTTTGTGGATGCCTGGCCTGTGTGTGTGTATTTTTGTTGCTGTCATCACCTTCTATTTCGGCAGGGTTTGATCTGGCAAGGGGGGCTATCACAGCTGGGTTTTGGCAGGTGTGAGCTTCGGTTTTGCTGCTGTTTTTTCATGGTGTGCTGCCTGCCTTTTCTGGTGTAGCGCGCAGCTGTTTTGTTGTGGGTTAGTGGGTCTTTTTTGCAGCTGTTGATGGGTTTCCTTAGTTTTGGCGGTTATTGGTGTTGACGCAGGGGTATGCATGCGGTTTGTCATTTGTATAAGCCTGCGTCATTACTCTTTTGGTGTTGTTCCTTTGTTTATGTTTAGGGGTGGTTTTTTAAAGGGGTTTTTGTTCGAGCCGGTGTTTGTGTGGCAACCAATTTCCCCTTCTTTGTATTTTTTTCCTCCACCCGAGCTTATTAGTGCTTCTTGCACGGGCTTGTTGGTTAATAATATTTTGTCGTTTCAAAAAAAATATTGCGGCTGCAGATCTTTACATTGCGGGAAAATGATGTTAATGTGATTGAAATTATGGTCACATCATCCTTGCACAAACTTCAAAAACTTTTTACATTGCAACCACAATTGTGGTTACAGACCGCAATTTAAAACCCTCTCAGAACCACAATTGTTAGTCCAAATAATAAAAACAAGACAAAATCATATGTTAATTATTTAATTACCTTCAGTCCAGTTGAAGACATTGGATTGATGAAGATAAGAGCACATGGTAAGGCTAGTAGATTCATGGTACATACTCAGCATTTCCTCGTAAGGGTAACCAGGATTAAGAAACATCCTCACCCTTGTTAGCAACAACATTGCCAAGGAAAGGTATGTATTGTTACTAGTGGCCAAAAACAACCAAACACTACCGCACATGTACTCATCAAAGTAGCCAGTTGAGTTATAATAAGCTTCAATGTAAGGTTGTCCACTACTGTAGGGTGCCCTTTTACTAGAGTCTCTTGCAAATGCAAAGACAATTTCAGCTCCCTTGACAAGTTTCTTGGAATAAGCGGCGTCATCATTAAAAACTATCGATGTTGCTGCTAACGCTGCTGCCATTTCTCCTGCAAGATCAGGTCCTTCAGATATAGTTGTTGTTGGGTGAGGATATTCCATGTCTTCTGGTTTTTGCCAACAATAAGAATCATCTGGTGTTGTAGAACCTTTTAGAGACCCACCAACCTAAACATAAAATACATTAAAATGAGTAAAACACATGGATAAATCAAATATATAGAAACAGTAGTTAATTTACCTGTGCATAAATTTGATTTATTTCAGAGGCAGAACTATCAAAGGTTAAGAGTAGGTAATCAGTACCCCACTTAATGAGTTCACGGGCATGATCATACTTATTAACTGCCTTGTATTTTGCCTTATATTCAAGCACACTCCAACTTAGCATTGTAATAGCAAAGGACAATGGAAAATGGAACTTTATGTTGTCTCCTGCATCATAATAACCACCAACAAGTCCTTCTTTATCATTGGTGGCTTTCCCATCTTGTAACCCTGAATCCCCTCTCCATGAAATGTTATGCTCTTTGGTAATGTCCCAGCTTCACAAATCAAAGGTACATACTATAAGTAGATCACAATAAATAATGAATTAATAGTTCTTAATTTTTGACTTGCATTTTACTAGCTAGATGATTCAAATCTATTTATAAAATACTGCTAAATTTTGAAACAGATAGTACAATTGTTGTTATCTCATAAGAGGACAGGTATTATCATGCATATGTCCCTTGAAAAAAAAATGACACCAGTCAATTCTCAAATAAGATTTTACTTAAATTTCTAGCTATTGAAGATTTGAAGTATAATTCATATTCTAATGTTAGTTAGTTGTGGATAAATCCAACTATGTTTGTTGGTTAGTTAGTTAGTAATTGGTTAGTTGGTTGGTTAGTGACTTGTAGTGCAAGTAACTCCACTTAGCCTATAAGTACTTAGTTTTTGTATTGAGTTGATATATCTCATATCTCTAATATCACTCATATCTCTCACATTCCATAATAAAGAAGCTTTATCATTTCTTTGTAGCTTTCTCTTAGTGTGAGTGTGTAGAGATCATTCTAATCTCAGTACAGAATGTTCTGAAGTATCCAGAACATTATAATCTTTCTCTCAATTTTGTATGTGCATGTTCTACCACTAACCGAACTCTAGATTATCAAGTTCTCATTCTCTAAGAGTTATATCATTCTCTAAGAGTTATAAAAAAAATGACACTAGTTAACAAATGTCAAACCTAGTTTTTTTTTATCATCAACCCTAGTAGTTTGTTAATTCTAGATATAAAGTTATTTTTTGAGACAAAAGGTATTTTTATTTATTAACATCTATCTATCAACTAAAAACTTGGATTTCACCCAAAACCGTAATCATCAAACCATTTTTTGAAAGAATAATCATCAAACCAGGTCTACTCCCTGAACAAACAAAAAAAATCAAACATGTCTATTGAACTGCATATGCATATGAAACGTAATATAAGAACAAAGAACAAAAATAAAGCACATATATATATATATATATATGAATGTTATATTACTAATTTGCATGATCATGAGATGGTAAAAGATACATACATTTCTGAGCATTGAAGAAAGCACGGCTTTGTTCAAGGCAATAGTGTAATCGTCCGGTGGTGTATACGAATGATGTTTGTGGAAATATTTAGTATTGATGATGGGAAGACCAATCAAGCAGAAAACCACAAAGATACATAAAAGAATAATCGGTCCTCGAACCTGACACTGAGTCTTCAGATGAATCATTTTAAAGAAACATCCAAAATTCATACCATTGAACTTCTTTTCATTAACTGGCTCGTGTGTCTCATACGATTTAGGCTGATCTAACAACACCACCTTATCGTCCAATGACACTTCCCTCATGTCCGTGAACGTAACTCAGTTGATCCTCCACGTTGTTTTATATCCATTGCAACCAACTCAATTAAATCTCACTCTCTCACCAGTACTGTTATGATGAAATTGAGATGAATTTGAAACTTGACGACGGCTTGTGTATATTTATGTGTGATGGTGTGGGCTGGAATGAAGATTTTAGAAGAAGAAATATTGGCGCAAATTAATGCACCACGATTTTAGGAATTATATATATATATAGAAATTTTTTGTATCTATATTTGTAATTAACCGTTTAACTTGCTCTATTTTTTTTTGCGTCACGTGTGAATTGGAAATTAATACATATATTTTTTTTTAGGACAAACAATTTTTTATCTTTTTGAGGGAAAACAATTATTTATCTTATTGCACATAATAATAATAATAACATTGAAATTAACCCTTTAGAATTTGATCGCGTGGAAATACTACAATTGTAAAATTTTGACAATACATTTTTTCGACATATATATAAAAAACCATTGAATGTAATTGGAATTCACCACAAATAAAAAATATATATTTAATGTAAATTGGCAATTGAAAATTGAACTTTTTTTTTTGGAAGTGCTTCCTTTTAACTTTTGTCAAGAGTTGCCTACTTACCTTTGGTGCCTTCTTTGGTCGTAGTGTGAAGTATTAACTATACTTTCTGCATTTATTTCGGTTACGAACATTTAAAACAGATTATACTGTAATCATTATATATTGTTACTATAATTAGCATTTTGGTATCATTAATATTGTACACGTATAGTATTAAACAATTAATTATGTTTGATAACAAAACTAGTTTGTATATACGTGATAATTTTATTTTTTTAATATATTTATTTTCTTATTTTGAAGTATTTTATTAAGAATTTTGATTGCAAATATATATGATAAAAGTTGAAATAGTTTTTATTTTGCTTGTTAATAATATATATTATATTTATAAAATTTTACAAAAAAAAATCAAATAAATAAGAGTAAAAATATTAATTTTGTTTATATCACACTTGCTAGGAAGCTTTAAATAAGTGATCTCCAATAATCTTATGTTTTTCTCCTTCCAATAATTAGTTTTTATTTTACTTGTATTTTTCCTCCCCTAAAAAAAATAAATATTTGTACCGTTTTTTCTATATTTATTCGTGATAAATATTTTTTCTCTATTTTCTATGTATTTATTGATTCGGGAAAAAGGATGGATATCCAACTCTTGACAAGTTTTGAAGTCCCTTTTTACTCATTGAATAAACAATTCATGAATTACAAGTCAAGTGTTTTAAGGGATTTATGTTCAAGCATATCAAAAGTAGTAGCAATCATGCATGTGATCGATGTATGCATGAAAAGGATGATGAAGCAATTACCAAGTTTGTAGAGAAATATATGTGTCTTGAAGAAAAAGAAGAAGTTGTGATGGAAGAGTAATGTAGCCATGCAATGTAATTTATTTATGTAATAAATTACATAAGAAATGAATAGTATAAGTGTGAATAATACTATGGATGAATAGTAATAGGGTCTTTAGACCTGAAAATAATGGTTTTTACGAGAGTATAAAATAAAGTTACATCAAACAAGTGTTTAAATTGTGATCACTTTTTTACTTAAGTCAAAAGATGTTTAAAAATTACAGTGAATTCAGGCAGCTTGTTTAAAATTTAATGAACAAAATTTGACCTTGTGACAAATGATATGTTTGGTTAATTGTTTCTTGCATTGGTGGACAAAATGTTGCAGTGATATGACCAAGCTTATTATTGTGCTTTCACTTCTGCAATTTCAGTCATTAGTTGGTTTTTCTAAAAGCACATCTCAACATGTTTTCTACCTAAATGATTTCAATAATATTAAACCACATAGACTTATCTAAAACATTGGCAGCAGTATCAGCCAATAACATTTTCCATCACCTGATATTTGCTAACTTTTGATTAGATTGTTGTTCTAGCAGATTTATAAGCTAGTTAAAATGCGAAAAGAAGAGATACATCATATTACATAATGAAGACATTCGTGATAATAAGCCCTAGTTATAGAGATAACTTGTTACACAAGTTATCTGTTAGTTACCTTTAACTAGCTATATTAGAGTATTTTTTAGTATACAGTTAGGGTAGCATAGTTACTCTAGTATTTCACTTCACCAATATAAGCTGTACTATCATTTTGATCACACTTAATGAGAATTGATTCATTCATTTGTTCCTTCATAATACATCAGTCAAAAACAAGCTTTAGGGAAGTATTTTGTTTATGGACTTTGTTTATAGCCATGAATATCTTCACTATTTGGCTTTTCATAGCTGAAATAGACAAACAAAAACCACTTATAAGAAAATGGTGGCTATCAAACAAATACCATCATCACCATTTAGTAATGTAATATAGGTTTTTACTACGATTCAGCATCTTGCTTTTCTATGCTGCCAGTGTCGCATCGATCCACAGAGTCTTGGCCTTGTGGTGGAATACTAGATTCGTCTTTCAGCAGATTTGATAAACTTTCACAAAACTGATAATCAAAATTAAATCAGTAACCATATTTATGATCTTATGAATATTCAATTAACAGGATATGTTTTCTTACTTCATTATACATTCTTAGATCTCCTACAGATTTTGATACTTGTACAACACAATGAGCCGGAGCAACTTCTATCACCTGACAATTTCGACACATATATCAGTACAGAAATGAACTTGGTTTAGTAATAAAGAAAAACAAAAGGAAAAGAGGAAGAATATGTGATGATAAAATGAGTATGACCTCAGCTGATATGTCAAAGCATGATCTAGAACACCTCGTCATTGTCTCTTTTGAGTGCATTTTCATCTGATATGAAGAGTCAAAGTTCATTTGTGTTGCAAGACTCTAGAAAAGGTTAATATTTTCATCAAGCATTTAAGAATCAGATTATAAGCACTGTTTTGGACCTTAAAGTTGTTCATTTTTTCTACTGACAGTCTAACATCTGCTGCAGCAGCTTCTATTTTTTCGATGGTTTCAGTGATTGTATGTTGGGATCCAAACCTTGTTGTCTGCTTCATGTGATCCTAAACATCAAACTCATAACATCAGCATTTGTAATTGAAGAATCTGTAGATAATTTAAATACCCTTTCAGATTTGTAGACTTGCCTGTTCTTCAAAAAGGGTGGATAAATCAAAGTCCTGAAACATGGCTATCAGTTGAAACGCGTTAATGAAGCTCGAGGACTTGGTTATCGTTGGCTTTGTACTTTTCTCCTATAGCACATATAGTCAGACAGTTTGGTTCATAACTCCAATTCAGTGTTTTCTATGACTGCTATTTGGTAACAAATTACCTCGATTGAACCGAAAGCACAACTATCATCATCCAAGTTAATGATCGGATCAAATTCATATGCACAAATAGGCTTATAATCTGTTTGAAACCACTCATCATCAATAATACCCGAAATAGTTATCCGCTGTGAGAGATTTGGAAGGAAGTCAAACAAATTAGTAACTATCAATTACACCTTTAAGTTTAAGCACAATGCAATAGTTCTTGAATTTCTACCTTTCCAGGATGCGGTTCAAGTATTTTCGCAATTAGTTTCTTTTGGCTTTGAGTAAACCATGGGGCACATACGTATTCCGCTCTGCATATCTTTTTTCACACATGAAAGTTACAAGAAAATGAGAATTAGTTGAACCAAACACTAGGTGTTTTCTTTGTTATCTTATGGTATACTATATTCACATATATACCTTATGGTATAAATTCATCAAGTTCTGGTCATCGAATGGTAGAAAACCAGCAAGTAACTCAAAAAGAATCACCCCACATGACCAAACATCAGCAGCTGCTCCATCATACCCTTTGCTCATCAGCAGCTGCACATGAGGAACTATAAGGGTCACAAAATCAATAATAAATGTATCCCATAAAAGCGGTCACGTACTCCCTTGGACTCCCCAACACTTTCCCTCACTCGATCATACCTCAGGAGCCACGTAACACGGGGATCCACACTTTGTGTTTAAGACATCATTAGGCTGCCAATGTATCAAAATTTAATTGTTACCAATCAAAAAGACTTACAATTGAACTGGTGAATAGGTTGAAACAAATTTTTTACCTTATTCAGTGCACTTAATCCAAAATCAGACACTTTTAGATTTCCCTTGCTGTCTATGAGCAAGTTTTCTGGCTGTATTGTCACATGTAAAAGGTGTAAGGTTTCAAAACTTGTTTTTCTAGACAAAGAAAAAAGCAGGATTGATTTAACTTACCTTGAGATCGCGATGATAAACTCCCTTGTTATGGCAGTAGTCGACGGCATCAATAAGTTGATGGAATAGTTTTCTTGTCTCACATTCATTCAGTTTGTTGGAATAGGACTACAAAAATAGTATTATCAGAATTATTGAAGAATTATAATTGTAAGTACACAAAATTTGAACCACAAGAGATTGTTGATATGATTCTCACTATTTTGTCCAATAGTTGACCTCCTGATACATATTCCATCACAATGTATATTTTTGTTTTTGTGCCAATAACCTGTTAATGATGAAATTCATTCAAAAATTAATACTAGTGAGAAAGGGATTTTGAATCTTCAAGACTCATAAGAATTCCATCACCAGCAGGTATAATATATACCTCATGAATTCTAACTATATTTGGATGATGTAGAAGTTTCATTGTTCTAATCTCACTTTGTACCTGAAAAATGTTTTGGCCTTAATATTTGATTATTTGAAGTACAAATTGTACATTTTGAAAAGGAAGGACCAAAATGAGGTTTACCTGATGTTTTAGATTGTTTTTCAAGACCATTTGTTTGTCAATGACCTTGATTGCTACCTTCTCACCATTGTTGCTATTTAAAGCAATCTTAACCTTAGAGAATGTACCTTCTCCTATGGTCCTGCCAAGTCTATATTTTCCTATGTTTTTGGGAGACACCATTTCTCTGCTTGTGTCTGGTTTTCTCACTATGCTCTCTGTGCATGCAGCCTATGTCTCACTTTTGCTTTTAATCTCAATCCATTTTATTTATAGAAGGATTTTTTCCCCCTTTTTTCAGAAAAAACTTGTTGGTCAATTGTAACAATGGTGAATTTATATGGTTGCTTGGCAGGATCATAGGAAAATAAAGGGGAAGGTACCTCCTATGGTCCTGCCAAGCAACCATAGGAAAATTGTAACTTATAATTTTGTTAAGATATGATTAATAGAATGTCACGTGATAAATGTCATCCCATAAATTAAGGAAGTGGTTGATTACAAATAAAATGTACATTATTGAAGGATTAATGTAAAACTTTATTGTTAATTAAATCAATATGTCAACTTATTGTTAAAAAATCTTTCAAAAAAAAAAACTTATTGTTAATTACCCTCCCAAAAAAAAACTTATTTTTAATTAAATTAATATGTCAACTTGTGAGTGTCCACCGGCTATACTATTAGATATGGTTAGGTATGTTTTCGTGAGCTTAACTCAGTTGGTTGAGACAATGCATAAAATATGCAAGGTCCGGGATTCAAACTCCGACTACTACCAAAAAAAAGATATGGTTAGGTATATGGTTCAATCTTCATAAAAACTAGCTTTCTTGGAGAGAGGTTTTGCACTTTTTTTTTTTTTTTAAGGTTTTGCACTTGTTATTTCGTTTGTTTCAAATATGAGTACCAGAAATAATGTGAATTTTGTCACTAAATATAAAAAAAGCTCAAAAATAAAAATTTGCTTGAATGTAGTTTTGATATTTATGATTCACCTCAAAAAGAAAAACAATTTTCATTTTCATATATTTGGTCCTTGAGTGTAATCCATCCTTATGATTCACCTGCCATTGATGATGTGATATTTCATTTACTACACTATCAATTTTTTTACTCAACTACACTACCACTTTTTTTTTTTTTGAAGGATCTACACTCCCACTTAACAGGACTAAAATCATGCTATAAAGAATCACAGCCGAACACAATTAGCAAAAGATCAAAATAAAATCGTTAATTAAAGTCATAAATATTGATATGATGGCGTGTAATTCAAACTTGTGATTTTTCATTAGGGTGAGTAAAGTCATAATTAAAGTCATAAATATTGATATGATGGCGTGTAATTAAAGTCATAAATTTCTTAGGCTCTTTAGAACTAAAAAGAAATAATGGAATATCAAAATAATAAAAAAAAAAAAGTATGAAAAAAACGTTTAATTTAATGTTAATTTCCATTGTATGGTCTATCGTGGTTGGTCCTCTCCATCCACAAAAAATGTCGAGCTATGAGTTGACAAACTAAATAAAGATTTAGAATGTCGAAATTTGAGATAATGTGTTATCAAAACTTCAAATATAAGGGGAAGTAGTTAGAATTCCTGGTAGCTAGATGGGTTTGCTGGTTGTTTAGAATGAAGAATGTATGTTTTGACTGGAAGTTGGATGATTAGTTGTTGAGAAACAAAATTATTATTTGGATGTACTACGTATCACTATCACATAATTTCACATTAGTGTGTTTGATCACCATATGCGGTGTGTATCAATTCAGCAAAAACAAGAAGAAAAGTGTCCTTTCTGTATTGGGATGATTATGAATTTGTGGGCGCTATTGATTTGTTAAAAGACGGGGAACTTAACTGCACAATTTTTTTTTTATCAAGTTTAATTTAGAAATTGGACAAATGAGATAACATAGATCTCTTCTATTTTAATCAAGGTTCTGAGTTTGAATTTATCATTGGATGGCGTTAAAAATTTTACGAACAGTTTGTCGTCCATTTAAGTTCCACAAAACTCAAGAGATTAGTCTCCACAGTTACGCGCAGAGGATTCCCAACTTACAGAAATAAAAAATTGGACATGAAACTGAACAAAACAAGTAATAAAGGTTGGAACAAGAAGGAATCATTGTTTCTCACTAAAACATGGACAAAGTTTTTGCCTAGAGTACACACTATAATAGAATAAACCCTCAGTTTTGTCCCTAAAATTGATACCCATTTTTTTTATAATCAACGAAAAATATTAAATACAACCTCTAGTATTAATTATGTTAGATGTTTGGTTCAAAACGTTAAAAATCTGTCAACTGATCTAATGCAGTGACGCTGTTAGGACCCTGGAGCAGGGGGGTTTCAAACGTTTAAACTATAATTAATAATTATAATAAAGTATTTAAAAAATAATATTCCACTCAAAAGTTTACATGCATACCTATTCATCTCATATTTGATTCCTCAACCTAATTTTCACAAATTGTATATAAGCTAATTCTTTTCAGAATTATTATGCTATAAATATATTAATTGTGCAAGTAACTTACATGATCATCACTTTATTTCGGTCGTAAAATTTTAGAACTTCCCCAATGGCTTCATTTTTGGGATCATATGAATACTTTTCAATATTTTCAAAATATAATGAGTAAAATATTAATAATAATTAATTTAAATATCAAAGAAATTAAGTGTGTGTTTGGTTGTGCGATGAAGATAATTGATTTTGATAGAATTTATTTTGGTTAAAAGTAATTCTGACTAAAAGTGATTTACGTTTGAATACATTTATGTAAAAGTAAGTTAAATTATAAATTTGTGTGTGAAAATAAATTCTAAAATCAAAATCTACAAATTCTAGTTTCAAGTAAAATAACTTTTTTTAGACAAAATCAATTCTATTCGACAATAACCAAAAATACATGTCAATTCTACATCTTCAAAATCAGCTGTAATCCTCCAAAAATGAAATCAAAGATACACTATAATAACACTCATCCAAAAAAATTGCACGTGAAATAATTTTTAATTAAAGGAAAGTATATAAAGTAGGCATGGAAAACGTATTAAGAAAATGGAAAAAGTGAATGAAGGGTCAGAATGTGGTTATAGGCTTGTTTGTAGCAATCAATGAGAGTGAAAAGATACAAGTTCAGTGTTGACAGTGTTTGATTGGATATTTGGATGCAAAGTGCAACATTATATAATTAGGGGGTTCATGTACAGTTTTTAAGGATTGTAAGTGTTACTTCAAAAAAAAAAAAAAAAAGGATTGTAGGTGTGAATTTTAATAGACGAGAGGGTTCATCTGAACCCCATCACATATATGTAGCTCAGTCCATGGTCTAATGTGTCGTACTACCTCCCTCCTTAAATACAAGGGTCTTTTGCAAAATTTATGCAAATTAAGAAAGTTGGTTGTAGTATTAAATTTGAATATAATTACTATTGTTTTTACAATTTTATCCTTAAGAGAGAGAATTAATTTATGTTTTCAACATAATATTTATTGTTGATTAAAGAAAAAGATGCAAAATAAATAAGGGTGTGTTGGTAAAGAAATAATTAATGTACTTGAAAATACCAAAGGGGTCTTATAAAAATGGACAAATTTTTTTTATCAAAAGGGTATTATAATTAGGGACGGGTGTAGTATATTTACCATGTAACATAGTCCATCCGATCTCATATACAAGAAATGATTCTTTTTTTAATTTTTTAAATAATTAATATATCTATTTTACATTATAGACTAAATACATTAATTATTCAAAGAACATAAAAAAAAATCTTTTATGAGACGTAGGCAGTACATTTTCAAGTGTAAGTATGTGTGATACAAATTAGTACAAATATTGATCGACATGTATGCCACCTCACTACGGATCAAATGAAATATAACGATATTCACCTACCATCATCCCCTTCAAACCACCTCAACGTTGCAACCCCAACCACTCCTTTAAGGATGCGTTTGTTTCAGCTTTAAAAAAAATAAAAATTTTGAGTTAAAAAAATCTAGAGTTTTATTTTAAAAAATTTTAAAAAAAACTAAAGCTATTTCTGTTCATTTACTATCATAAAAATCAATTTTTTTTAAGATTTAAAGCTCTTAAACTTGAGTTTCTTGTATTTAAGAAAAATGAAAAAGCTACTTGAAATAGTTTTTCATTTTAAGGCTAAAAATGAATTTTTTTAGCAAAATAGATTTTTTAAAAATCTAATACAAACACTATAAAAATAAAAATTGTGATTTTTTAGTTCAAAAAATAGATTTTTTTTCAAAAAAATCCAAAACAAACGGCCCCTAAATCAATTTTCCATTGTGCCCTGAGCCCTGTTTTGTTAATAGTGGTTATATCTCCTCATTTTATTTCCATCACCAATCTCGGTAATTTATTGCTTCCCCTTTAAAATCTCGGTAGTTAAATTTCCTCATTAATAAATCGGAAAAGGAATTGCAAACTTTTTTTTTTTCAAGGAAGGAATTGCAACTTATACATCTAACCACCTGTCTAAATAATAATAAGGAAAATATAGTCTCTTTAAAAAAAATCAGGAAAATATAGTCATATAGACAAATGATAAACATTGTGTTTTTTCAAGTTCATATTGTTTCACTTTCATTTTCGATCTCCTTTCTTTCCTTCCTTTCTTCAGTTCTTTGTTGCCTTTGATTCTTTCTCTTGCAGTAATTCATCTTGTTTTTGTTCAAGAATTCAAGTTTGTTTTCGAAATTAGTTGCTTCAATTTTTTGTTTTGCTATGAACGAATGAGTATGATTTTTTGTTTTTTAAACGTTTTGTTTCAGTCTATTATTGATTATCTATATGCCAAGACTTTAAAAAACATACTAAATATTTTTTGGACGATCAACTCTGTAAAACAAGTCTAAAATATTTGATTATAATTTAAACTAATGGTGAAACAACCTTTAGAGTGTCTTCGTTGCGGTGGTTATCTAGAATTTGGAAAATGTTAACAAAAGGATATTTGTTAAGAAGTTTAAAAAATATGTATCTTAAAATGTGTATGTTCAACTCATTGAGACATCAATAAACAACTTTTTTTATATAAAAATTATTAATTGTTTCTATTTTTAAATCTTATCAATCGTTAGCAAGACCTTTAAATTTTTTATGGTGTATACTCAATTTGAAATTAAAGATGGAAATATTTTGTTTCAATTTGATTGTTTGGATGAGCTTGTATTTTTGTCTTTGGTTTATATATACACAGCTATTGTGTAACTCCTGACTCTTTTCTATGTGCATACCTTGTTAGATTAGGGTTTTGTTTGATAAAAAAAAGTAGTGGATAGTTGATAAACTACCTTATTATGGATGAACGTATAAACTTATAATTGATAGCAGATAAGACAGCCGATTGAATTTGTATTGTTTGATAAAATTAACGGTTGAAGTAGTTTCTAAATGACATAAAAAGAGGTATATCTTTTTTTTTTAAACAGCATATCATTAACAGCCACGCACAAGAAGTGCAAAACGGCAAAATGTTACAAGGGAGAATGACTCACACTTCCACTTGATGTATACAAACCGAAACAGCAGGAGGAAATGCAGCACAAACCAGAAGAAAAAAAATGCCTATAAAGCCTAGAAATGAAAAGAGAGCCAGCAACAGTAAGCAAACTGTCAGGCCAAAAAACTTCCTCCAATCATAACAGCTTTGCAGCCACAGAACCACAAAGCCTCAAACCTCAAACACGCCTAAGGCAATCTCTGGGATTCCAAGTCCATTCGTAAAAGAGCACGATGCAATCCTTAACCTATTTAAAACTCAAAACCAAGATTCCAACTTGATACCTTCCACAATATCGGCAAAGTCTTTTGTTTGAGTTCTAAATATCCTAGCATTCCTTTCCTTCCAAATTGCCCATAAAATTTCATGCCAAATTAGCCAAGCTCCTCTCTTGAGTATTTTAGAATTTGCTCCCGCATTCTAACACTCAACATGAGTGAACAAATTTGGGTGTAACAAAATTGATTTCAAACCAATTCAAGATAGCGCGCCAAATCTTAGTTGAAAACTCACAATGCAAGAAAAAGTTGTGTGGTTGTGTCTTCCCTCTCACCACACAATACACACAAAGTAGGTTCCTCCGGATTCAACATATTACGTCTTCTAAGATTGGACCGAGTTGGGATACGATCAAGGAGGACGGTCCAAGAGAAAGCAACCACCTTTGATGGAATCGGGCTTTTCCAAATACTTGAAAACACCCCTTCCTCTACTACCGACAAACCTTCATCTAAGAGGTGCGCTTCTTCCAAAACTCTATACGCCGATCACACCGAAAAATCTCCCTCATCCTCCGGACTCCAAATCCACCTATCCTCTTCGGACCCCCGGGCCACCCCATCCAACAAAGTCAACAAGTTACCCACCAAATCTTCTTCCCAAAGAAAAAGATTTCTCCTCCAACTCAAATTCCAAGCCCTTATGCCACCATGAGTCAAAATCAAGTCCCCCACCTTAGCTTCCTTATTGATTAATAGAGCAAAAGGTGTGGGAAAACCTTACTCAGAGGCTGCTTCCCCGTCCACCTATCCAACCAAAAACTAGTATGCCTTCCATTCCCAACCTTTCGCCTCACCCTATAAGTAAACCAATTAACACCCTCACTACCTTCTAGCTTCAACAAGTCCATCCACCATGTCGAGGCTAACCTTGGCCGCCTAGATCCTTCAACTGGCACCAACCCACTTATATTACCACCATACATCTATTGCAAGACGCTCTTCCAAAGAGCATTATGCTCATTGAGAATACGCCAATTCCATTTAGCTAAGAGACTCAAATCCACCATCTTCACATCCCTAACCCCCAAACCACCTTTTCTTCTTGGTTGACAAACCTTTCTCCAATTAACCCAACATGTCTTACGATCACCTCCAACCCCTCCCCAAAGAAACTCTTTTTGGATACGAATCACCATCTTCGCCACCTTCATCGGCATCTTCAAGAATGACAGATAGAAGATTGGTATAACATTTAATGTAGAATTTAGGAGAACAATTCTTCCTCCTAAACTCACGTATTTATTTCCCCAAGAATTTAGCCTACCTCGTAATTGATCTAACATAGGCTCCCACATCACAACCTTCTTAGGATTAGCTCCCACCGTTAGTCCCAAATACTTGAAAGGGACGGCGCTTTCGCGACAATGTAAGAAACCACAAGCCGCTTCCATAAACTCCCTTGACACATTCACGCCTATTAAAGAACTTTTATGGAAATTCACCTTCATCCCGACCCCATCTCAAAACCCCTCAAGATTGCTTTCAACATCCAAAGATTATCCACCGTTGGTTCGCCAATACAAAAAGTATCATCCGCATATTGTATGTGGGAAATAGTCAACCCTCCTCTCTTCACCTCGAAACCTTTGAACAAATTTCTATTGACCGCATTGTTCATTAAACCACCAAAACCTTCGGCCACCAAAAAAAAAAAGGAAAGGGGCGAGAGGGTCACCTTGCTTCAAACCTCTTTGGACATTTATCTCCTCCGTTGGGCTCCCATTAACAAGAATAGACATATTTCCTCCAAAGAGACACGCCTTCATCCATCTAACCCACTTCTCACTCAAACCCACTCTTACCATCATGTACTCCAAAAAACCTCAATCCACCGAATCATAAGCTTTCTCAAAGTCCACCTTCAAAATCAAACACTCCAATTTTGCTTTTTTTGCCAAATCCACTACTTCATTCACAACCAAAATACCATCCACCAAATAATATTAAGATTATAGGGATAAAATTGAGATAACAAGTGATAAGTCATAAAAATAAGTTATGAACTTGGGTAAAATAACAATTATCAAATGATTGTCTTTTATTTTTAATAAAAATCTTAGGAATATCCACAAGGGTCACAGTCCGACGCTGTGACACGTGATATCGTTCTTATCCAACACAACAGCAATACATTATCGTAGCAATCAAGAACTCAAATTCATAAATAAATTTTCATATAAATTTTGGATATTTTCTCCATAAATAAATGTACAAGAAACCGATTTAAAGGGATCACCATTTCATATCTGGATCGATCCTATTCATTCGCCAAACAAGGTTTCAATTGGTTCCACTCTTCATAGCTTCTTACTCTCATTTTCACTCTTATAACCTATTTAATTCAAGTCTTAATTCACGATCACAGGAACTAGGAGTAAATCAACTATCATGAAATCTGGGAAATTGTTACTGCTTCTTCTTTCTTTCAATGTCTTCTATTATGCAGCTGTGGTACTCATTCTACATTTTTCCTATGTTTATATTAATTATTCATCATTCGCTTTTTTTTATGGTTTAATAATTTTGTTTGATGGGTACTATATCAGAATTGTGCACCTCAGACATGCCCTGCTACCAATGATGCTAAATGTGGTGATTCAGATGATTGGAAAGGGGACTTTTTTCCTGGCATTTCCAAAATTAAATATGAGGTACTTTTTTTAATAACCAGAAACTCTGACACATTGACACTGATAATAATTTTAAAAAATGATGTAATCAAATGCAATCACATGTATAGGTGTTGTATCCGGTGTCTACATCTATTTTAGTGATCTGTAGGGGAGAAAGAGGTAGGTTCTTCTCAATTGACACGACAAACATTGATACGACACTGACACATTTGACACCAGTAGTAATTTGAAAAAATGACATAATTAAATGCAATCACATGTGCCGGTGTTGTGTCTGCGTCCAGTGTCCAACACTGATACGACACTAGCACGAGTTTAAGATTATCATCACTGTCAACATGTCATTGTTGTATATGGTGAATGCATCTATGTTGTTAGTGCTTCATAGGGGAGAAAGATGTAGATCCTTCTCAACTGAATTAGTTTTCAATTTTTGTTCTGGCGCAAGTTCTTGACAACATAGTACCATTATCTAAGAAATGTTAATGAGTTTCCATCTCTTATGTTCATTTGTATTCCATAGTAATGTGTCGTGTGTTCATTTATTAATACATGATTTATGTAATTTTCAGGGGCCTTCCAGTAAGAATCCACTTTCATTTAAATGGTATAATCCAGAGGAGGAAATTCTTGGGAAGAAGATGAAGGTTGGTTTTCATTGATATTATAAGTGGTGTTTTTTATTCGACCTAAACTTGGATTTTGATTGAATTTACTCTTATGTAACTGCAGGATTGGTTCAGATTTAGTGTTGCATTTTGGCATACATTCCGTGGAACAGGTGTTGACCCATTCGGTGCACCTACCAAATATTGGCCATGGGAAGATGGTACCAATTCATTAAGCATGGCTAAAAGAAGAAGTGGGTTAATTCTACACTCTCAAATTTGATATACTTAGATATTTTTATGTGCTAAAAGATAAAATTGTTCTAATTAACACAGTGAGAGCAAATTTTGAGTTCATAAACAAACTTGGAGTCGATTTTTGGTGCTTCCACGATAGGGATATAGCTCCCGATGGGCAGACTCTTGAGGTTAGTCAATCTTTAAAATTTCTCAGATTTACTTAATTGCAGTTCTTAGAAAGGATTGAAGTATGAGATAGTGCGCATGCTTAGTTAACTTTTATATCTGGAATATTGAAATTGAACAATGTTCATAGGCATAGTTTATGGAATGTGTTTTCTTGATTAATGCGTTGCTGCTACATTTATTAAGGTTATTATATACTCTTTCTTAGCCATTGAATTTTGCACTTGTTGTCTTTGTCTTAGGAATCAAACGCAAACCTGGATGAAGTTGTGGCCCTTGCTCATGAGCTTCAGACTCAGGTAATTTGACATCAATGAATCTTTCAATATAGAGTATTAATTTTCAGATAATCAGCTTAAAATTGGAAAATAAGTCTCTCTGCTTTGAAGTCAGTACAGAGTTTCTGTAATTATGCTTCTTCACTACAAATAAATGATATGAAATATTTGAAACTTGGAGAATGCATAAATCTAGGATTTTGTTTAGTGAATTGTGGTTTTGAAATGTTGATAACACGTGCTTTTATTTTCTCGTTTCCATATTTTAGAGCAAAAAGAGAGTTTTGTGGGGAACAGCTCAGTTGTTCGTGCATCCTCGTTATATGCATGGTGCTGCTACTAGGTAAGATTTATACCAGAATCTCCTAGCTTGTCTATACGGTTCGGGTTCATGACTCACAAAATGAACTGTTTTACAGCTCCGAGTTAGCAGTGTATGCATATGCTGCGGCTCAAGTGAAGAAAGCCTTGGAGGTACACTTGTGTAGATATAGTACAGAAGTAGTAACAAGGTCGGTTGTATTTTCAGAATCATTGTTCATTTTGCTAAGAAAAATATATTGCAGGTGACACATTATTTGGGAGGAGAAAATTATGTGTTTTGGGGTGGTCGAGAAGGTTACCAATCTCTTTTGAACACAGATATGGAACGAGAGCTTAATCATTTGGTGCGTGAATCATTCTATCCTTGATTTAATTATCAGATTGTGCTCTCCTTTTGCCTTTTGTGTTGGTAAACAATGTTCATGAAATATCCTTGAAATTAAAGAAATAACAGTATCAAATTGCGCATGACATCAACAGTAATAATCAGGTCTCAATGGTAATGCTAAATTATTTACAATGCTACTTATTTACCTGGTTACAGGCTAGATTTTTTGAAGCTGCTGTTGCACACAAAAAGAAGATCGGATTCAATGGTAACATTCTCTGGAATACCAACTAGCTGGATCATTGTATAGAACTAAATTATGAAACATAGGAGGAGTATAGCACAACTATAATTTTATCTCTATACAGACTACACCATAATTGTTTTATTTTTCCTTGATAAATGAATTTTTCTTATGTTTTTCTTTTGCTATGTTTTTAGGGACATTTTTAATTGAACCAAAGCCACAAGAACCTACAAAACACCAGTGCGTATCTTAACTATTCAATCAATGATTTTACAGCACCTATTATTGTATAATGTTACAAACTTGTATTCCTCCAGGTATGATTGGGATGCCGCAACTGCAGCTAATTTCTTGCGAAAATATGGACTTGTAGGTAATATTTACTTGTATTCATCATTCGAATGTCTCCCCAGGAACCAAAAAATGGGTGTGATGTCTTTCTAGAAAGAAGTTTTTATGTTGTCAAATAATTTACTTTGCCCTAAAATATGAAGTCTTGTATGCTATTTTATCCTCTATGAAACTGTATATTCCCCCTTTTCTTGAGAGTTAGAAAATTTTCTTTATACTTGAATTTAATGGCCATATTATCCCTAGTATGAATGAATTTAGCCAAAATAATACCAACCAAAGCAGGATGAGTCAAAGATTTCTCTAATTTTCTTCATTATTAATTGCACTATTTCATGTGCACAAATTTCTCCCTTCCTCATTTTTGCTCCTTATGTAGGAGAATTCAAACTTAACATTGAGTGCAACCATGCCACCCTATCTGGTCACAGGTGAGTCTTTCATTGTGTATTGTGTTCACATGTGAAGTTATTGATCATACCTTCCATTTCAATTTTGATGTTCATTACTGAATTTGTACTTTTCAATGCCTGTCATAGTTGCCATCACGAGCTTGAAACTGCAAGGATCAATGGATTATTGGGTAATATCGATGCAAATACTGGTGATCCTCAAGTTGGTATGTGCAAATTCTCTATTATGTAATAAATAATTTAACGTCTAATGTGGAAGACTTTGTGTTAACCTGTCATGAGATAGGAAGTGAAGCTCTTATCATTATTGCAGGTTGGGACACAGATCAGTTTCTCGTAGATATCCAGGAGGCAACAATGATTATGCTCAGCGTTATCAGAAATGTATGAAAGTGCTTGTTTTTTGACTAGTGTCTTGAAGTGGAACACTCCTCACCGTAGAAACACAATCTCATCTGATAAGGTTATTCTTATCATTTTTTTTTTTTTGCTTTTCCAGGGTGGAATTGCACCAGGTGGATTCAACTTTGATGCCAAATTGTGAGTCCTTCACTAACTTTTTTATCATACTCTTTTTCCGCCTTCCAAATTTTTTACTGAGTGATGATTTTAGGCGGAGAGAGAGCACAGATGTTGAAGACTTGTTCATAGCTCATATTGTTGGAATGGATACAATGGCCCGAGGTCTCAGGAATGCTGCCAAGCTAGTTGAGGTGATTCATTCTATCCTCCCTTGCATCAGCTTTTACCCTCATAATAATTCAGATCCGTAAAGTCAATCTGAAAACTTTTTTTTTTCTTTTCAATCTTTCACGACAACCAAACTAATAATTTCTCATTATGTTTGACCAAAAGGATGGTTCTCTGGCCGAGCTTGTCCGCAAGCGATATCAGAGTTTTGACACAGAAATTGGGGCTCAAATAGAGGTAACATTGCACAAACTTTTTGTTCTCTTCATCTATATTTAATGCTTTTTTGTGTTTAATTTGATCGGAATGTATGTTGCCACAGGCCGGAAAAGCTGACTTTGATTTTCTTGAGAAGAAGGTCAAGGAATGGGGAGAACCAAAGGTTGCTTCTGCGAAACAGGTAACTAAACCTTTATATCCCTTTTAACAGCAAGGGATGGCATTACCTAGTAATGTATATAACACAAGAATTTTCACTTTCCCAACTCATAAGGAACAAACTTAGATATATGATTTTTTATTATTCAGCTTTAAGAATAAATCTTACCCCAGGATGAGGATCCGGTCACCTCATGTATCATCTAAGATACCTACACATACAATGAGCCCACATAGAACACATCAACAATACACCTAAACTAGGGCTTTGTTTGGATACACATTTTAATTAAATGCTTAGAGCATAAACACTTATTGTATAAGTTATTTTTCTATAACAAAAGATAAAATAAATTCAAAATGTTTTCATATAAGCTATAAGCTGTTTTCATAAGCTATTATGGACAATTTATGGTCATATTGTTAGCTGTTTATATAAACTCTCCTAATTGTTGAATAAAATGCAGAAACTAATTGTATTCCTATTGGAAGACGACCATTAGAGGAAACTATGTTCTCTAGTGTGTAAGACACGTTTCCATGAGGGCATTTTACCTTACGAGTAATACAATAAAGATGAAGATCATGAAAGAGATTTGTTTCTTAAGCAAGCTGTTATTATATTTTATACCGGTTGAAGTTTTAGTCCGCTGTCAGTATTTTCTTAAGCAACGAACTTAGATTCTAATAAATGTTTCTGTTTGATGTTTTACAGGAGCTAGCCGAGATGATATTCCAGAATGCTATGTAGAAAGCAATATCAAGCTCTGCGTGGAAGTTATATTTCTTCTTTTTTATGATAGGAGTAGTCTACCATCATAGCTTTAGTAGTATAATAAATGGAAATCCAGGTTATATAGTACTTAGCTGCTTAATTTTGCTTGCGGAAAAAAAATGTGTGGAGCCAATATCGGCTAGCTTCCTTTGTGCATTCGAAGCCCAGTGAAGTGCATGTTAACTTTTGTACAAAAAACGATGTGGCGCATACCTTCCCTGAGCATGAAAGACCGTTTATTGGGCAGACTTAATTATTATTTTTACTTTCATTTATTTATTTTTATTCTTTTCACCTTTATTTATGCTCGACGCGTTGGGAGTGCCTATTGATGGAAGAAGGGCTCTAAGCGATATTATTATTACTTACACCATGCTGATGGTCCAAGTCTTTTTCTATGCACGGGAACCTTATGAAGTGATTAGAGATGCATATAGTGAAATCATATGTCGGTACACAATGCAACCACTTCAGAATAGTTAGATCTAATTGCTATTGAATTTGAATCCATATATCCAACAGTTTTGCAGGGCTTCATTATATGCAGTGCTGTAGATGAACTATACTTTCTCGGAAATCCATTGCATGTATTATTGTTAATGATACCAAAATTAGTTGCTTTCTTGCACTAAGATTGAAACTTCTTTATACAAGAAAAGGAATAGGACTAACAGCTTCAGTTGTACAAATTCAAATAATATTAAATTGTCATTTAGATGTAATAATTCAATAGAAAATTAAGTGAACAAAGTGGTCTGTGCACTTTGAAGAATTACTGTTTGCAGGGTTATAATTTGCCTAGCATGTCTTATAAAGAAACTGTATAGAATGTGACTTGTTGGATTAACGATCAACACATTTTATATTTTTGCAAGTAAATGTGTTCATGTTTATAACGAATCCATATTTAATCCGCTTCGGAAGCACGTCTATCGAAATGTTGTTCACATTTTTTTCTTCAAACTGTATCATAATTATTGTGACGAAGTACCAGTGTTCTTGTGCTGGCTTAGCCACCGGTGGGTGCCAATTTGCCATAAGTACAAATCGTCGTCTCTCTCTTTTGAATATTTTTTGTTGTGTGAACTTAATGTTCTCTGCGTGCAACTGCAAAGATTAATCACTTGAGTCAGATATGATCTTTATGGATGATAAATCTCTTCCTACCAATTCTATGGTGCATAAGTAAAACAAGTCTTGCATCATGTACAAAATTATTTTTATCATTAGACCAAAAAATATTATCATATGATCGAATATGCTTATTGATATAATGGTTAAAAATATATTTGTCAATAGTGTAAGACTAATTTACTTGTGCACATTAGACCAATCAAACATCATTTGTTATTGAGTGCAGGGTGCTATTTTCACCATCTGAATTCTACAAAGTTTCACATATTTTTGGAGTACACTTCTAAACAGGGACGAAGGGACATGTTATGTAAATTATGTTCTGGGGGCTAAAGCCGTTGCTCCCTTTTTGCATTATTATATATGTATCCACCATGCGATGTTTTGTACTCTGATTTTGTCTTTTTGCAAAAAAAAATAAAAAATAGAAGATCTAGAACGAATCTCAGGAGAGTTTGTCCACAATCATGAGCTAGAAAAATGTGGTTTTAACGATCTCTTCCTTAGTTTAAATGAAGGGAAATTCGCATTAAGGTGGTCAAGTGTCTAACTCACAAAATAGGCGGTGTAAACCAAATGAGTTTTGTGAAATGCAATATTTATACTTAAATCTCTAGCAAATATCATCGTATGAAATATGAATGTTGAATTATGCTTCAGTGATGATGGATTTGGCGTATTTACGAGAGCCAAAACAGATTATATCCAAATCACTCTTGATGTTCAAATTAGTGATGTTGTTGGCTGGTGGAACAACTACAAGTCAGGTACCAATTTTTTATAGCTTTATAAATTTACATGAATAGATGCCCTAAATGGCCCCATTAAAATTTCATGAATTCAATATTCTTGCATCGACTTAATTGCTTCAAATTTTTCCATTTATCGTTTTATCCAAATCTTTTGTTTTTTTGGGTCAGTATATTGGAAAATTTAGCCCTATGATTCAAGATGTTATTGAGAGGCTTCCTTTGACTCCATTTTCTCAGCACCAATTCCAGGTTACATGTTAGGAGCTCTATCTGCTTGACAAAGAAGGAGCATAACCATATACTACTATTGAAGTTACATGAATTCTAATTACTATACTCTTTTATTTGTCATTTTTTTCCTTCTTTTTTCGGTTGCTTTGTTTGATGGTTAATAAAGTTGAATTTCCACTATTGTTGGCATATCCAGTAACATAGCATAACCGGTAAAGGTATATCTTTCAACTCTCTTGCAAGCCTTTTTCCTCTTTTATTTTTCCATACTGCATATACTTGATGACTTCTTTATCTGAAAATTCTTTTCCACTGAATAATCTTTTTTTAAAAGGTAAACAATTAACTTTTATGTGACACTGAAATTAGTATATAAAGCGTCACATCATAGTATAAGGTCCAATTATGTATTTTTCTTTTCTTTTTCTCCCTAACTGTTATCTGTGTCTGCTTTCTTTAGGTATATTCCACATCCATGGCAATGCTGCTGACAATGATTCTATCAACATTCCTCTTCAACTTCAAATATACACTGCAGGTAAATTTCCAGCCCATGCAAGGCCAAATTTGTATGCAACCACTCCATATTCTCCCCTTATGTCCTATGATTGAGGTCAAATCATTTTACTGCGCGTAGTTTGGAATTTAAGATACAATATGATGATATAATCATATGATGTTGTTTTATAGGATAACCAAAGCTGTTTGCTGTAGTTTAGAACCTGTCATTCTTAAATTGTGAAATGCTTGATTTGATTATTCTTATTAAAACAGATTTTTTATCTCATGCAGTGACCTAATTTCTTACAACAATGTGTTTCACAAATGTTGTTACTTTTTGACGTTCAAATTTCACGAATGATGCTGACTGTATTTTATATCTATGTTTAGATGTATAGAATGAAATTGCGTTATTACGTTTTTTGTTGCTATTAATTCACCTGTAAGCCAGCCATTGATAGTTTTGGTTTTCAATATTTTCCTTGTTGGCTCTATTAAACCCCCTTTTTCCCAGGTTTTTCCTAGAAGGCCTATTAAAGTAATCAAACATGTTCTATAGCAGAGTTGCAGAATATTCTCTCAATCTGCAATGGTTTCAAAAAGTGTGGGCATCCTCGTTTGGACGACTTTGACTCTACATGGCTAATGGCTAATGGCTAATGGCTAATTTGAACATCCCATGCACTGAAGGAAGAAAATGGTTTTAACATTGAATGAAATGCACAAAATGTGATTTACTCAAATAGAGGATGTTGTCTTTGGATTTAGGCGAAATCTTTAACGTCTCTCTGCTGGTACTGATGGGGTGGGGGTGCGACCCAAATACCCATTGACCCTCTATGTCACAAGATATCAAGGCAGCCACCATATGTAGTCTCTATTTCTACCTGGTTTTTGTACTATCTAAACAATTTTTCACCATTCACCATAATTAATTTATTTGAATATACTTGTTTTACAGTTTGATGTCCCTATAGTATCCTCTCTGTTTATAGCTGTATTAGAGGGATGAAGAGTTTGTTTGATTTTTGTTTCTTTCAAAAGAGCTGATAGCTAAAGGATTTATAAGAGAATGTTCCATGTTTGAATTTGAAAATTGTTTTTCTTTAGAGGAATTTGAAAATTGTTGATATATAACAAAAACAAAAGATTGAACATTATACACAAATATAAGTATTTGTCTGCGAAAGAATTGGAGAATAATTTTTTGCTTGCGTATAATATCTCTTTAAACTGAGAAATATCCACTAATTTAGTCAAATCCCGTCTCCTTTCCTGGGTCGTCCCGATCAAATTGGCGGCCATGTTCAAGTATTAAAATGTCATCCTCTATTTAAAATAAACATAGCATTTTGTGGTTCTTTTATAATAAATTTTCAAATTAAAAAGTCAGTATATCTTAAATGTAATTTTAAATAAAGTTATTTAAAATTTAATATCAAAAAAGGTTTGCTTAGGGTATTTAATATGTAAATGTATGCTTTAAAGAAGAATCTATGTTACTTTGAATTGAAGATTTTATGGGAAGAATTGGAAATCTATATGCCTATTCCTTCTTGTAGTTGCAGCGTAATGGTGTGTTTCTTTTGGCGGTTAGCTTGACGCAGCCGTGTGGTGAGCAAGAAGCTAGAATATCCAGCTTTACAAAATAGTGGCGGAACTAGCATTGGGACGCAGTATTTGCAAGTCTGACGTGGAACCAAACACTGCCTAAGATGTTCTTCTCATGCAACATGTAGTTCGCGTCAAAATCATACTCTTCTTTATGCTATACGATTTTTGACTGGTCTCAACGACAATTTTGCTATGGTGAAGTCTCAGAATCTATTGTTAGATCCTCTACCCTCTATGAATAAAATACTTTCTATGGTCATTCAACATGAAAGACAGAATAATTTTGCTCCTCTCAATGATTCCAAAGTATTGATTACCGTTATTGATAACCAGAAACTTAACTCCAAATATAACGAATCATCTTCCTATACACTGGTTCTTGCTCTCAAATGGTGCAAGATTTTGCACCCTTTGCAACACATCAAGACACACCGTTGAAGTATGCTATAGGAAGCATGTATTACCTCCTTACTTGTAGAGAAATTCCAATTCTTCAGTTCACAATGTATCAGCTGATGGGGGTGAATTCAATAAAATCCAACTTCACATTGTGACATCAAAGCAGCTTCACCCAGCATCACTTAGGATCAATATGATAAGTTGATGACTCTTATTCAAAATTCAAGCATTAATCATAATTCAGGTCTTGCAGTTTCAATAAGGTTTCTTCCTCCAAATCAACTGGTCATTTATCAGTTGATAAGCAAGGTATTATTTTCACTCTACAGGATTAAATATACCAAAAATTTATTATAATGGCTCAGAATGATTAATGAAGGTTAGAGTGAGCATCCCCTTCCTAATGCATGGACCAAAGATGCTAGCCAAGCAAAATATATATCAATTCTGAATATCATCCAAGGAGGGGTTGATCCAACTGAGGTAATGATAATAATTTCAAAACATTGATGATGCATCTCAAAGTTTTCCATTTGTTAATTGAAAATGAGTTATAAGTTATAACTTACAAAAGGATACTTACCACCATCTATTTGTTAAGTGCTCATTTGACTTTGCAGTATTTTCTTTCAATTGAAGATCCTTTCTTTCTCAATAGATAGTTCTATCAAAGCATTAATGCATATTATGCGAAAGAAATTTTGTTTATATAGTACCTTTTCAGCTTCTATTAATGTTCCTGTGTGAATCACTGTTCTCCTTCTTTCATTTAACATTACAATTTACATCTCTTGCCGTCCCATAAAATCAATTTATACTCGAGTAGTCAAAACCTTGAAAAATTAGAATTTATTATCTTCAATTGAGTTTGGTGGAGAGCTTTTCTGGTCTTTCTATAATATATGTATATACACATTCAGGACTCTCTAATTTATTCAACTATTCAACCATTAGGGTACTTGACAAAAATAAATTTGGATTATACATTCTTTATTAAATGATTAATCATATCAATTTCAATATAAAATAATATATTAAAAATAAATTATCTTTATATTTCATTTATTAATTTTTTTTTGGTGTTTTTCATTTATCATTTATACATCATATATTTGCAACTAATTTAATGAATAAAATTAACATTGTCCTTAAAAAAAAATTAACTGTGATAAAATGTAATAAATGTTGAATTAATTTTTAAAATGACATTTCATCAAAAACAAAAATTTAAAATGACAAATTATTTCAAGAAAATAAAAACTCTAAACTCATACTAATATAATATGAGATGGAGGTAATAAAACACAGTTGATATTTATATTGTAAAAAACGACCACGCATTGGCTTTGACCATGTCAATATCAGGGAGTGCCACTTTTTATAAAGGGGGTGAAAGATGGAGGGCTAAAAGTGCAATTTTCAAAGTATGGAGCCAAAATCAATGGTTTTAGGAAGTTGATGGGGGTTAAGAGTTCATTTTAGTCTACACTTTTATTAATCGATGTGTTTGGTCCATCTACTGCAAAACACAGAAATCATGTTCAAGGTTCGAGTTGATGTCACGTTTTCAGGGTTGAAGGATCAACTAGACCAAATCAATTGTTAACTCAACCACAGACACAGACGGTAACATCGTTGAGTATCGTCGTTCATCAACTTACTCAGATAAAAGCGTTCAGTTCATCCAAATGAAGCTTAAGAATTGTCGACGTGAGAATCATGTTCTAAATATTTGGTCAATACAGTACTATAAAATCGATGGAGTTGGACACGTCCTTGGTTAGATCTATCAAAGATATTCATAAAAGTTGAATTCGGTACAGAACCTAAAAAGAAATGAGGGCTTACAAATGTATTAAGTGGTCTTTAAATACCTCTTTGAAACGTGTTTAGATGTTATGTTAACTACCGTACGACATAATTTGACCTTAACTATTGTTGGGACAACGACAGTAAGGTGTACAATAGACAAACAAATACGGTAGAGGGTATTTTTGTCAGTTTATGAAATACAGTAGTCTAAAAGGAATTTTGGAAAAGAAGTAACAATAGATCCCATAACTGACTGAAAGGTGGAGGAGAAGAGGGTGAGTGAATCCAAATCCTGATTCTCATCATCGTTTCGTTCTTCCATCTTCCAAAACCTAATCTTAATTTTCAATCGCATCACATGCACTTCCTCTCGTCGCTTCTGCTCTGAGATCCGATCCGATTTCGGAATAATCAAAGAATTCTCAATACAAATCTTTTTGCATCTGATTCATTCATGTTCTAATCGTAATCCCTCTGCCGCCGAATCGGAAGATGGGATTAGTCTTTACAAGATTGTTTTCATCTGTTTTCGGTAACAAAGAAGCTCGAATTCTCGTTCTCGGTCTCGACAATGCCGGAAAAACCACTATTCTCTGTATGCTTCTTCATACTCTCTGCATCTTACTCATTCAATTCTCTATTTTTCTTATTAATTTCTTTCATTTTTTCTCAGATCGGCTTCAGATGGGGGAAGTTGTCTCTACCATTCCAAGTTCGTACTCGATCTCGTTTTACATTGTTTTTAATCTTCATTTTGCTCAATTTTTTAGTTTTACATTTTCAATTCAAGTTATTAACAGTAGCATTTGTTCAAAAAATGGTTACAGCTTGCATATTTTATTTTTGATACATGCATGTATGGATTTTGACTGGTTTATTTGATTATCTGATACAGCGATCGGGTTTAATGTTGAAACTGTGCAGTATAACAACATTAAATTTCAAGTCTGGGATTTAGGTATTAATTTCCTTGGTTCACATGAATTCTTTTTGTATTTTATGTATGTTTTATGGTGTACATGCTGTTAAACATATTTGAAACTGACTATAGAGTCATAGAGATGACCGTATTATCTTTCCTTGTTGAGATTACCATGTTATCTTTACAAATTTTGCATCATTTCGAACATGTGCTTGTACGAGCTAACTATGTTTAAAAAAAGATCCTTACCTAGACCAAACCAGTGTGGTTTTCAAATAAATAATGAATTATGTTTTCCCTTTATTTTATTTCAAAGTTGTAAAACAAAAGCACTATATTAAACATGTAAAAAACTAGCAATAAAGGAATTATTTATCCAAGATGTAATATCTAACTCAATATGAAATTTTCAAAAGGTCTTACAAATCCTAATTATTAAACATAATAGATAACGATTTTTTTAAATGGTCTTGCAAATCCTAATTATTAAACACAATAGATAACTATAGTGTGGGTATGGGGCATTGGGGCTGGTTGAGCACTAAAGTACCAGCACCAGTAATTTTTTGTAAGTAAATTACCTATCTCATTACATGTTTAGTGGTAAAAACTCTACCTTTAGTGGGCAATTTTTGTAGGTACCTATTGTGTCCGGCGTTTTAGTCCAATTTCCATTCCTTTGTAGAGTAGGTGACTTGCATATCTTAATGACTTGTGGGTTGCAAACAAAACAGAGTTTGATGTCACACCAAGTTAAGTTTTATTAGTTTTTCCCGGACAAACTAATGCCTTTTTTCTTAGAGGTAGGAATGAAATTTGAACCAGCGTAGCTCAGGTTTGGCTTAAACATGAACATGCAGTACTTCTTAAGAAAGTTAGCTCATTTTTTTTCTTCTCAAGCTCAGATAACTTGCTCACAACAAGTTGCTTGAGCTTAATGAGCCAGGCTCAAATCCTATACAACAACCGCTGTTTTTCCTCACTAAATCCTGTACTCAATATTTTGAATTAACCTGTGAACCTGGCTTGACTTACCTCCATCCCTACTCATAGGACTGTGTCAACTGTCATGACATTTCTGTCTCATGTTAAATACTAGCAAGCATACATGGGCTCGTGCTTTAAACTTTTAAGTTTGCTGGTCTCATTTTTGGGTACTGTAGTGATAAGTGAAACATGTAACAAAGCGAGTTTGGATAATTTTGTCTCTTCTGGCTGGTAGTTTTTTTTTCTCTATCTATATGTAGTTTAGAATTTTGATATATTGCAAGGGAAGATAAAAATAAGCTGAAACCTTTGACAATAACATTTATTATACTTTCCTTTGTCAAGCTATTTTCTTAGTATGCATGAAAGAAAATAAACAGGCATCAAACCTTAAAATATAGTTTATTACTTACAGTCATTTGAGCTTATAGTTACACGAAACTTAATATGATATAACATAGTGCTATTGTAATAAGTCCTGGCTTGTTTCAATTTCTAATATCCAACTTTTTTTTATACAGGTGGGCAAACAAGTATCAGGTAAGCCTTATGGTTTCATTCTTGCATCTTTTGACTTATGGAAAATGTGTATTTTTTAGTTTTTTTTTTAAAATTAACTTTAACAGTGAATAGCTGGTGACTTCTGGTGTGTTGCCATGTCATACCAATAGTATTTTTTTCTGTCCCCTATTCGATATTATGATCTAATTCAATTGTGGCTACTCCACTCATCATGTAATTCCTGTTTCTTTTAATCCTTTAACTCTTCCATATTTCTGTTTAGCTGTAAATGAACCTGCTATAAAGTTCTTGATGTGTAGATTTCTAATAATATAAATATACATGCCTAAAATCTAAAAGAATAAAACGTAATTGAAGAAAAACAATGCATAACGACAATCTCATGCAATATTGTAGGTTAAGGACCAAATATAATGAGAAGTTTCAATATGATGTTTAATATGTTAAGAAACCTTGTATTTTATTAAGGGGGAAAAAAGACTCCCCCAACAACAGAAAGATGCCGCAGAACTTAGAGGGTCTTCACCTCTTCATGGCCAAAGTTCCTAATTCTCTCTCAGAATGACAAGGGTTCTCTCTTTCCCCTCCTTTTGTTTATAGGCAACATTCCTTATTTCTTCTGACCATCTCGGTCCAACAACTAACCTAAGTCTCTCCCTCTCACTTAGATATTATCAAACACCTAACACAATCTTATTTATTTTGAAACTGCGGTAGCTAATATTGTGGAAAGAAATGCTTTGTGGATCCAAAATTGAATTTCTCTTCTAGTAATTTATTTATAGTGTTAGACCCAACCAGTCTTGCTCAATTCTGACATGTCCTCCTATGATTTGAGTTTTTTACATTTCCTTTGAGGATCGTTTTGCTATCATATACTTGTCACTGTCCAGTTTAAACAAAACTGCATGTTGTAAGCATGTGCCGCACAAAAAATATGCCATTTCAAAAAATTTCAACACCCAGAAAATATCACATACATTACTTCTCAATTCCGACATGCCATTTCACTTGTAAATGTGGGAAAAAATTATATGGTAGTAGCATCATTAAAAGAACAAATCACAAGAAAATCGAAAACCAGGTGGACCAAACCACAAGATGGGAAAAGAAATTCATCCCTAATATATATGTAGTAAATTTCTATAACCTTTTACTGTCTTTGATTATTTTTTTGTCCATAGGCCATATTGGAGGTGTTACTTTCCAAATACTCAAGCAATAATCTATGTTGTTGATTCAAGTGACACTGATAGGCTTGTGATAGCTAGGGAGGAGTTCCATGCAATTCTGGAGGTATATGTTCCTGATACAACACACGCACCCACACACACACACACTTCATTTACAACTTTGGTACAAGAATTCAGTTTGTTACTCTTAAAATTCTCTTGTAGCTTATATTACAATTTATAAAGGATTGGCGGCTCTAAGTTGTATTTCTAAAGTATATAGATTACGTGAAGCTTGAACGTTTTGAAAGAGTACTATAGAAGAATGATGTAGGTGTTATTTGTGATTATAGGCGTCTCCTAAGCTAAGAGGAATTAGTTTTTGACTGAATCTATTCTGGTGTTTGATTCATCCTAGTGGGAATAGGCTTTGATCGTTGTTTTGAATGTCTGGGGGCCTGTTTTGTTTGATAAATAATTTTGTATTTTCTATTCCTTATTTTTACTGGTAATTATAAAAATGCTGCTTTGTTGCAAGTGTATTTACTGTTCTAAAGGATTTGTTTTCAAAATGGTGGAGGGGTTTTCATGAATCAAAAATTTGATAAAATCCGCATGTGCCTACTTGTCAATTTCATTTCTTGAATCATTATAATCTAATGCATTTTTTAATTTATGTGTGTGTGTGTTAAAATCTGATGCCTAATTGATTGTTATCCGATTCTCCTTTGACTAGATTTTATTTAACTATTCTCCTTTGACTTTGGTTTTGTTGTCTAATGTGATTGTGATTTCAGTTTTACAAAAAACAAAATTGACGCTAATTATTTTCTCTAAACCTTTTTCTCAGGAAGAAGAACTAAAAGGTGCAGTTGTTCTCATTTTTGCAAACAAACAGGTCAGAATTTGATTCATAATTGTTGGATGCTCATATTTTCACTAGGGGGATAAGAAGTAAGGGCTGGACATATAAGATTTATGAAGCTGATATGATCGGGCTTAACTAATTATATGCGCATGTACATAGATAATATGGCAAATATAATGTAAAACTAAATTTTGAAGTTTATTTATGCATTTGTCTCATGTGTGTCCCGTTCCATTATGCAGGACCTACCGGGTGCCCTTGATGATGCTGCAGTGACGGAGTCTCTTGAGTTGCACAAGATTAAAAATCGCCAATGGGCTATTTTTAAAACTTCTGCTATAAAAGGCGAAGGACTTTTTGAGGGACTTGACTGGTAAGTCTAATAAAATTGAATGCTATTTCAAGGTAGTTAGGATATCAAATATTGTAAATAAGTAGTGATGCTGCATTTTTAATTTATACTTTTTCATTTTTTCAGTATTTAAAGGATATTTTTCCAATGTTATCAATCATCAACTCAGTTAGGACTTAGGATACTGATTCAATAGTTTATACTAAACAATTTTTAAAAAAAAAAAAATCATAACCTGTAAATATTGTTTTTAATTTTTTTTTTAAAAATATCATAATTTTATAATTCGTACCATACATAAGTAGAAATTTGTAAATTTAGTTTTAACATTATGAATATCAGTTATAATGTTTAGCAATTTTTACAGGATAAATAACCATTAACAAAACTACTATCCACTATCCATAACAGATAATTTTAATATCGTATATCTAATATATCAATTCATTTGATATAGTATAGGAATGATGCAAACTTGAATAAAAATAAAAAAATGCAAAAGGAAAAAAAATGACTTGGCCAGATCAATGTTGAATTGGGTAGTCACTGTTTAGACTTAGTCAAACTGATTCTGATGGTTTTGATGCATTTCTAATCCAAATAGTGGCTGCTACTGGTCATTTGACTTTAAAGTTTTTATAGGATTAAATATGTTTGTAGTCCATGTGGAATTCCAACTTGTAACGTTTAGTCCCTACATAAGATTAGTCCTTATATTTGAAAAACTTTTTACAAAAAACAGGTGCTTTTAGTTCTTCTAGTCTACTAAAATATAGCCACTATAAAAGCAAATTAGAGACAAAATTTTCATAAAATTTATGCGGGGACAAAACTTAAAATGTTGTGCTTTATTAAGGACTAAAAATACATTTAACCCTTTTTTATAACTCAAACAAAATTTAAGGGCAGTTATTCTTATGGCTACCTTACATAAGTATGAATGTGCGTCAATCTTGGTGGTTTTGAATAGTTGCCTAATGACATATATGCAAAATGTAGAAATTATTATGGTTTGCTGATAGGAACCCTGTGTAATAGAACGAGATTTAACCTTATGCTCGTTTGAAATGTGAAGGGAGGTATATCTTGGTCTAGGAAATATGCCTATGGACTTTTACGTTGTGCAGTTATTAATGGGTCTTTATTGTTACTAGTTTGATATTTGCCAATGTTGATGTCACTTTTTGAGATGTTTAGAGTTACACTGCTTCGAGCTGAAAGTTTGATATAACCTTGCACTTCCTTTTCGTTGCTCATTGGGGTTACATAATGCCAAATGTTAATATGTAGGTTGAGCAATACACTCAAATCTGGAGGTGGCTGAAGGTGCAAGCTTCAGCGAATTAGATATAATTTAGATCGATTGGTGAATTCGGAAGGATGGTCGACATTTGTTTTTTGGTATCGCTTCACTAAGACGTTATAATGATTATTGTTATTGGGCTCACCCATTTTATTCCTTTTTTTTGTTTTCAAAGATTAACTATGAATGTTTGTCTTTTTGTTGCTGCTGTTTTTATTTTTGAAGTTCATTTCTTGACCCCTTTGCATAGAGTAGTTTCGAAAGAAAAATGTCTTCAAATTTGTTTGTGTAATCGAGCTACATGGGGTTTATATTCGAGTTATGTGTTTTCAACGTAACCTTATAGCAGTTTAGTAAATGACAAAGGTTGTTTTTGAAGGTGTAGTTGACTTTCTCCCATTGGGAGATTACATTTTATCAAGCGACCACACTGTTGCTAGCAAGTGAAAGGATTAATGAAATCAAATAATTGTGAAATAGAATATTTAATTGATGGTTTTGATTATGAACGATGCAGATCAAGGATGATGTAGTAACTATATAAAACATGTATTATGTCCAAATTTTCCCTCAAAAAAAAATGTATTATGTCCAAATTTCCTTCAAAAAAAATGTATTATGTCCAAATTTCATAAAAATGATGGCAGATATATAAAACTTGTATTGGAGTGAGCAATAGCATGACATGACATTGAGTGAACTAAAACTTAGTGTTCATGACATTAAGCTTTTAGTGTTTACCCAAAGACGACATGTTAACAATTTGATTTTAAGCAACTAGAAACTTATTTGGAAAGAAAGTAACCAAGTTTTCTTCGGTGATTGAAATTTCGAATTCATGTAAACACTGGTGTCTCGATCCTTCAATTTCTTATTCATTCTTGATGAATGAGCCTCAGCCAGTAACAACTTAACTGGTCATTGGTGCAGCAAATCCGATTAATTTTATTTCTGCAGTAAGAATATATTAATTCGGTCGTACGTAGCAGCTGTTAGACGTAGGATTGGGGTAAAATTAGGAGACAATATAACCCAACTAATAATTGCTAGGCCATCTTTAAAAATCTTGCCTAATCAAAACTGATGAAGGAGAACTTTTGAAATCACGTTTAATTTCACATAATTATTTTCTATAAAATAGGAGTAAAATTTTGATTATGAATAGTAGGAATTAGGATAGTGGAAATCTTTGCTATGAAAGGTTATTTAGAGATAGTCATTTAATGCCGAAAGGTATGCCCTTTGGGGAAGGGAAGAGCAACTAGCAAGGTTATCACAAAAAGACGAGCGCAGCCTTTTGGAGTCTCATCACGTTTTATTAACCCACTCACATGACTATGTATCAATCATACTCGCAATCGTGATGCGTTTTTGCCACCAATTTTCCTTTCTCTTTCGTCGTTTTCTACGCATTTTCCTTTTCACCATGCCTCATTGCCACCGCCCAACAAAGTCTCAAAGTGGACCAAACTAGGACACGGATTTCTTGCTCATAAAAAAATATGCTGCTTCACGTCGTAGTCAATCTCAGTTATTGATTTAAGATCAAACGGTTAAGATTTTAAAATCAGTAAAACACTCTCAACTGTCAAATGAAAATCGGACGATCAAGATTTGTTATGGTGTCCTACTTCTAACCCTCCATTATAGAAAATATTTGGTGGACACGGTGGCGAAGCTAGCCAAAATTTCAAGAGTCCAAATATATAGGAAAAATAACCGAGACTCAGCCATGATTACACCATTATATATACCTATTAAAAAGTTAAGAAATTGATTATTTAAAAAGTTAAACACTTCAATTTTCAATGCATTGAATTCATAAATTTTCATAAAAAATATTTAAGGTTCTTAAAAAGTATCCTTAGGTCATTCATTAACATTTTCCTTATTTTAAACACACTTTTATTATTCTTTTTTGTGTTTTGTTTTAATGGTAGAGGTGAATATATGTTGTTGATTCATAAGTTTGATTTTTCATTTTTAAATTTGTAAATATCGTCTTGTAAATATGGTCTTGATTAAAAATGACATAACTTCGTACTCTAACATGTGTATATATATCTATTAAAAATGACATTTTTTAGGGTTTGGGTGGACTGTGACCCACCCTAGCCCATGACCGGCTCTGCCACTTCCCCGTGGGTATAAGGATAATGATCCATAAAATCTCATTCCTATGCTTTTTTAACACATTAGTCTTGTCATAAAAAAGTTAAATATGCAATTTATCCCTACAAATATAACAAACTTGAGTTACACGTAATTGCTAATCCTTTCAATTTAACCCTTTAATTACTAACCACTTTTAATTTGATCCAAAATTAACATTTTTTTCTGAAGTGGCAGGTTTTCACTGTGTGATGACTATGCATCAATGAGGCTAACTCATTAAAATATTACATGGTAGGACGTATATGCTCTTTGAGGATTAAAGAGCAACTTAAAATAACCTTAACACCCTTCTTCTCTGATTGAATTTTTATACCTCTCTCTTCCTTATTGTTTTTATATCATCAACTACACTAACACTAGTTAAAGCAGCATCATCATCTTCACAACCAAAACCATAAAGAAATTGAGAATATAAAATAGATAAATGACAAAATCGTTATTTAAAATTAAGTTAACAGACGATGGAAATTTAAAAAAATATGTACATAGAAAAAAATAAAAAATAATATAATCCAATTTTTGTTGGTGTGTAGTGCATGTGCAGAATGCACACTATCACCTTAGCGTAGGTCCGCCTTGTACTATGGGTGTAGCCAAAAGGTTTTGGATATTCTTGAATCTTGCCTACCTAATGCTTGGTTTTTTTTTAGGGTTAAACCTAATTAGTCCTTGGTTTGGATATAAAAGAAACACAAATGAATAGAAAAATTATTGAATTAATATATTTAGGTAGAGAAATTAAAAATACACGTTGATTACGAGATTTGCCTAAAAAACAATAGTTGGATACTAGATTATTATGTAGTATTTTTTTTTTTTGCCGTGATATTAAATTAATATGAAGTTTTCACCACCGCTGCTTAATAGTAAGTAGTGAATAATCTTTGTCGGAGAATTTATGAAACACATGAAGTGAGTTTTTTTTTCAATCAATTTTTTTTATATGTATTATCTAAAAATCGAATCTCTAACCATTTGATTAAGAAATTCATGTCTCTTCCAACCTAAACCAAGCCATGATTGATAGTATCATATTAATTTTTTATAGTTAAAAATTGAAGTAGACCCTGCACACACGATGCAATCAATGGAAGAAGAGATAAACTAATGGATAATATTTTTAAAATGAACCTTTTTTTTTTCTTTTCAATTTTGCATTTTGCTTATTGATTGAGACTAATTTTAGTTCCCGATAAATTTTTCCTATTTATGTGAAACAGGAAAAATGAAAATTAATTTATATACATTCGATGTTACGCAAATCATATACTCATAACCTAACCTCGTAGGATTTACAATGAGCTGAAAATGAATACAAAATAACAACAAACTAATTTAAAAATGCAATCAAGTTATTCAGCCACTATTCTACTTGTTGATCATATTAGATATATTTGGATAATAATTAGAATTAGTTGAATACTATTTAAGGTACTAATTAGCTATAATTACAAGCTGATTATATTAGTTACATTACATATTATGGTAATTTATATTTTATAAGGTGCATTCTACACTCATTGTATCAATTTTTTCATTCAATCAATTCTAAAATCAATCAATCTTTTTATCATTTTATTTTTCATTTTGCTGGCCTCTATCTTCTCAACATATCATCCCCATCAAACTCGTGAAGGTGTAAATAGAACCAATTTGAGTTTGGATACAAAGAATCAAAATATTCTTGCATGATGTTGCTTGATAAAATTAGAGTAGCAATTTCAGAACAACGTACTCGTAAATGAGATGACATTTCCTTTCTACATGCTTTATATGATTCAAAAAAGTATGATTGTGTGCTATATATGGATAACACTTATACCGTACAACTAATTATGAGTACTCATTAACTATAGGTTAGTGGATTAACCGTTGAGTAAAGACCAATTCAAGGAGACATTGAATATAAATGATTTTAAATGTATCAATGAATTGGTTCCACTATTGGTATGGAGTTATTCCCTTAAACAAGTGATTATAAGTTCGATTTAGGTTCACGACAAGCAAATGAGGTTGCTCATTCCATAGCAAGAGCATCCTTATCCAACCCTAGCCCCCATGTTTTCTATGATGTATCTCCTCATTTGTACTCTTTGATATTTAATGAAATGGCCTAAGCTTGCCTTTGCTCAAAAAAAAAGTTCGATTTAGGTTTTGTTTATTGTGGAAAAATTCATACTAATAACATGTTAAAAAAAGAGAATGTTAATGAGTGTTTTTGGAACATTGGTTAAAATTAGTAACTTTGCATTAAAAAGTGGTGTAGTTATTGCCAAAACAAAAGTAAAAACTTATATTTTTAAAATAAAGTTTCTACTAATAAATTTCTTAACAAAAATCCTTTGAGCACTAGTTAGTAGGACAAAAAAAAAAAGATTTTAGATGTAGTTTTAACATAAAAACGCTACTCGGATTAAGCACTAGATTTTATTTCTTACTTATACCAATGATTGTTTATTACATAATTCTTACAACACCATCTGAATTTATTATGTCAGCCACCGTAAATAAATAGTTCAAATCTTGGTCATTGCGAATGGGTGATAATCCAAGATTAATAGGGATATTTATGTCATTATATATATACTTCTTTATTTTTTTTTCTCTCATTATTTTCTTCATTTTCTATTAAACCAAACCACTAAATCAAGCTCAATGTGCTGTTTTCCAACATGAAGAAATTATGTGGATCAAATTTAAACAACAAATTTTATAAGACTAAAATAAAATAATAAAGATTAAAAGGAAAAAGTGATATATTAATAAAGGAAAAAAAATACAAAAATTTCATGCAAGATAAAAAAAAAAACATTTAAACTATTTATTATCATTAATATTATAAACATATACGTTATAAGTTATATATCATTTATGTATATGATTATATCTAAGCTGTGAACTTCAAATTCCATGCTAAACCTGTGCTATTTTACATTCTAACATGGCCAGATGGCTACACACTCATTCAATTTTTCTCTCCAAAAGGCAATGAAAATTATCGGTCCCCACTATCCCAAGCAGATCATTTCCTATCCCCCTTGCATCATTTGACTTTTCTTTATAGGTCCCTCGATCTAATTTGATAGAGACACCCACCATTTCACATTTACTATGTGTCTCTTCCTATAATTAGTTAATAATACTCCCTCTTGTGTAGAATACATGCAAATGTACTATGTTTATTTCCATTTTATTTGATATTTTCGGAGATACTTCTCAAATTATTAAAGTGAATCATCGTCATTTTGAAAGAAAATATTTGAAAACCGGAAAAAAGATAAGTTACAAGTAAAAGCAAGAAATAAATATACCAAAACACACAAAGATATCAATTAGAAGTGGAAATGATAGAACACTATTTACCAAGATCAATAGTGTTGTATCAACCTTGGAATATAGGAACCAGATTGAGGGTTCTTTCTTCAACCTTTCCTCTTAATATTTGATGTAAACTTGATCAATGATTATATTTTTTTTTTTTTTTGACAGAATCAATGATTATATGATATACAACATTTGTGCATGCGAAGACAACTCGTAAATATATGTTTTATTCTTGGTCCTTGTTTTTATGTCTAAGATCCTCCTCAATGTGATTAATCTTTATGTTTATGTTTATGGATGAGTTAAGATCATCTCTATTTTTTATCCTTTCAATTTTTTTCATTATCAGAGATTTGAGAAAATTAATACAATAATATGATATTTTGTGAGTTCAATTATTTAATATAGACTTTAAAATTCTTAAAAACTATAATAATTAAGATAAAAAATAGATAGATCCTAAATCCTTAAGGATGGTGTGGATGCATGATATCCTTTTTTCTGTTTACGTATTGAGTGATGATATCCTAAGAAATAAATAAAAATTATTTAGATATTTTATATCATAAATCCCTTTTATATTTCATTTTCAGAAATGCTATTTTCACATATTTTTACACGTTTTTTTTTTGTCAAGTTTTTACACGTTTTTTATATCGTACAAAATTAATATATTTTACAAAAACTTTTAGCATGCAATGAGTAAATAAATAAATGATTTTAGTTATTGAAGAACAAACTTTTAATTTATGAGAATAATAATATCTGTTGCGTTTCGTTTTATCCCATGTGGGCTGGTTGTTAGCTCTGAGTGCCAGCTTGAGCGTGTCGCCTCTTCTCAATCGTGTCTCCTGATCAATGTTTAGGTCTATGATTGATAGAAATAAATGTTCATTAGGTAACGTGAAGAAAATATCAATTATTTGTTTCGTTTGATAGAGAAAATAGTAATAATGATTTAAGAATTAAGATATATAAATAGAGGAGTCGGAATTTAAATAATCATGACGTTCAATTTAACCATTTTGATATTTTGTCGGTTCAAATATTTTAGTTTTTTTTTAAATACATACTCCCTCCGGTATCAAATGTAAGAAACTTTTCATTTTTTAGATTTATTCAATAAATGATGTATGTGATCCTTATTATATACCACATACATCATTTATTGAATGAACTTAAAAAGTGAAAAGTTTCTTACATTTGAAACTGGAGGGAGTATATTGTTTCTTTCAATATGAAAAAAGGCATCAGACTTTTTGTGTACAAAAGAAATCCACTTTAACTTTAACGACAATTGACAACATTCTTTATTGTTTTTTTCGTAAGACTTAACTCAATTGTCAGTGTTGATGTTGTTAAGTTTGATATTTAAGTTATAATTCAAGACATTATTGCTATATACTTAAATTTTAGGTGATCTTTGTCACTTCATAAAAAAAAACAAATCTCATCATTTTACATTTAAGAGAGACCTTGCTCTGACCAAAAACAAAACTTATGTTGATTATTGAGAGGAGATATGCACGATGGTTTGATCGGTGCCAAGCCAATTTTTAAATGAACCTACTAAAGTTAATTCATAAGAAAAATATTCACAATAATTTAAGCAAAATAAGCTATGGTCTGTACAATTTTCATTGTTAGCAAAAGTTGATTTATAGTTGTTTAAGATACCAAAAGTGTGGAAATGAGACAAAATAAATCTATTACATAAGTAGTAATCTTTTCGGTATCTTTTTTCTCATAACTTGAACTTATTTAGAGTAGATAAATATATTTTATTGGAGTAGCTAAACATAAAATACATTTACTCATACAAATAAAAAAAAATGAGGTAGCTAAAGCTAAGGGATAAAAATTGATGGTTTGATGACAGGAGTGGATGAGTTAAAAAAGGAGTGCTAAAAATGTTAGAGTTTGATCTCAACTGCTAACAAAATACTATGAGGATGTTTGGTTTCACTTTTAAATGTCTTATAAGTGCTTTTCAAGTATTAAAATAATTTTAACTCTATAAAATTATGTCTTGATATTTTTTTTAGAAACTAAAATCAATTCTACTTAATTGAAGCTATTATTTATAATTTTTGATTCTAAAATTAATTTTATCACACAAATTTATAATTTAACTAATTTTTGCAAAAAAAACTATTCAAACACAAATCACTTTATATGCGACTCATTTTTCCTAATATCTGTGAAGAATTTTTAACATAACTTGAGTGAAATCATTTCCTTTCTCTCATTCTCACCTTCACCTTTCTTCCACCATTTGTTTATATCTCTCTCTTGAACTTCTTTTTCTCTTATCCCTCTTTCTTGAGAGAGCTTCTCTCAAAATTTTAGGGATAAATAAATATAATTTATGAAAATAGGAAGAGAAAGAGGATCCAAATTTAATTGTAGTGGACTACTGTAGTTTTGGCAACTCAACTCAGTGAGATCAAACAGTCCACTAAAACAAAAAATTTGCCCCTCTTTACTCCTTTTATCTTACTCACTTGATAGTTGAAGATAAAAAGATGAAGTTGGTCCTTTATGTTTAATGCCCATCTCTTATAAAATAAAAAAGCATAGCTTAGCTTGATTGCATCTAATGTACATCCGTGGAGGTCCCACGTCGGCACAGACAAAACACGATGACAACTACTACTCCCCAATACATATCTAATATTTTAATACTTTGTTGTTTTGAGCGAACCATTTACATGGCTCATATTCACCCACGTGTCCCCTTTTCATTCGTCATTACCTAGATTTCCTCTCTATGACCAGTCACTTGACTATACATATTACAAAAACCGCACCCAAAGTAATCAAATTATCCTCCTCCCACTCTTCAAATAAGCTAAGCTAAGAAGCGCGTTTGGAACGAAAATAAATAAGCGATTTCATCGCAATCTTAACATAACATAACATGGGTATTGAAAGAGGGGGAGGACTAAAGAGTTTTCGAAGCGGCTGGAGTGTGCCACCTAAGCTATGTGATTCTTGCAAGCTTACTCCCGCCGCGCTTTTTTGCCGTTCTGATTCTGCGTTTCTATGCATCAACTGTGATTCCACCATTCACTCTGCTAACAAACTCTCTTCCCGCCACGAACGCGTTTGGATGTGTGAAGTTTGTGAACAAGCACCAGCTTCCGTCACCTGCAAAGCTGACGCCGCTGCTCTCTGCGTCACGTGCGATTCCGACATCCACTCCGCCAATCCACTCGCTCGCCGTCATGAACGTGTTCCCGTCGAACCTTTCTTTGACTCTGCTGTATCCGTCGTCAAATCCTCCACCGCCGCCGCTGCAGCAGCCGCGTCTTTCAATTTCGTTGTTCCTACAGACGACGGTTACGGTCAAGATGATGCTGAAGCAGCTGCGTGGCTTATTCCGAATCCTAATTTTGGATCCAAACTCAATGAAACTCAAGATATCAAAACTAGAGAGATGTTCTTCTCTGATATGGATCCGTTTCTAGATTTTGATTACTCAAACAATTTCCAGAACAATAACTGCAGCAACGCGATGAATGATAGCGTTGTTCCTGTTCAAACTAAACCAACTCCGGCGCCGATGATGAATCATAACTCAGAAGGTTGCTTTGACATCGATTTTTGCAGATCGAAGCTATCTTCATTTAACTATCCCTCACATTCTATTAGCCATAGCGTAAGTATTGTTTAATCAATCAATTCAGTAATTAATTAATAATTTGATTAATTAAGCTTAATTAATAATGGTTTGATTTGTTATTAGCAGGTTTCGTCATCTTCACTTGACGTAGGAGTGGTGCCAGACGGAAACACCGTGTCAGAGATATCATACAATTTTGGATCGGAATCGATGGTTTCAGGGGGTGTGAATAGTAACCAAGGGGTGCAAGGAGCAACACAATTATGTGGAATGGATCGTGAAGCGAGGGTTATGAGGTACAGAGAGAAGAGGAAGAACCGAAAATTCGAGAAGACCATTCGTTACGCTTCACGAAAAGCTTATGCAGAAACCCGGCCTAGAATTAAAGGCCGGTTCGCTAAAAGAACCGAAATTGACTCGGATGTGGACCGTCTCTATAACACTGCTGATCCTCTCGCAGCTCCTTCATCTATGCTAATGGACTGTCCATACGGCGTCGTTCCCACGTTTTAGTAAACAAGAATAACAGAGGAGTATGAATCTCCTATACTATGGTTTCAATGTGTTAGAATAATACTAATGATAATGATTAGTGATGATGATTCTGTGGGAACCGTTGATTATTTTGTTTTTATTGCTAATTAAAAGTTGAGATAAGTTAAGTCCCTCAGATCAAGATCAGAGCATACATCTAGACAAAGATATTTACACGTCGCTCACTAATGAGGTCTTTATCAATCGACTTCTTACCAACTGGATCAACTGTTTTAATAATGTTGATTATTATTATTATTATTATTATAGGATGAAAAGTGGTGAATTGGTTAGATTTGGAGCGGTTGTATGGTGTAGGGGGTGAAGAAGCTTGCATGGACATGGACTTGAATTGAAGATTGCACGGGCTTTTTTAAAGAAAGGAAAACTTTACGGGACTTTTGGTTGATAGTATTAATCTGGTGTAGAATTAGAATCTGTACTGTAAAATGAATCATATTTCACTGTTTGATTAAAATCTATTTCTACTTTGAGATAAAAGAAAAGTGTCTTTTTCTAATGGGATCACGGATCTCTTTCCCCAGCTGTATCTGTATCCGTGTTTTTCTTTTTTGTCAAGTATATATATTTAACTTTCCCAGTCAACTTGTTTTTGTCAGCGTATACTATATTATATACTTCCTCTCTTCCATCATTTTATCTATTTTATACTATATTCCACCAGTATGGATAAATATGAGAAAGAAAAAGAGGGAGTATATCATTGGAAATTGTGGAATAACTTTCTCATTCTTTGCTAGACTCTTAAACTAGGATAAACATGACCTCAAGATATCGTTTAAACAGGCAAAAATCATAACTGTTGCATAAAAAGTTGTATAAAATGTACTTAGAAAATATCTGGAGGGCTCATACTTATAATTTCCAGACAATTTCTTACAATAGATTCTTTAAACAATGCACTTAGAGAACTTGTTAACGTAATCTTTAAACTAACTTGTCTGTAATAATGTTATATTGTTGATGTGATTGAAAAAAATAAACATGATACATTATAATTTTAAAGTCACAAATATTTATACTTTTAATTTTAATCAAAACTAAAACTTCATTAAAAATGATATATTTACTTGTTTGGAATAATAGAAAGAGAAAGATAAAAAGAAAACAATATGGTAATTGAATGCATGAAAATAAAGAGGTACACATATCATTTTGTATTTTAAATGAGCCACATAATTAGGAAGGAGAAGGTCAATGATCGTGTTTGGGTTTTAAATTTTTTTCCCTTCTCCCCATCATGAAATTTTTTAAAGTAGAAATGCCATATCTGGCAATCTATCCACCATGCGATTAGGTTAAGAAAGTTGAGTGGTCTATAAAAATAATTGTTTTGTTAAAGATTGTGGTAAGGGCACTTTTTAAAGATTTTCGGTTAAAAAATTATTCATTGCAAAGTTAAACACTTCAATTTAAAATGCATTGGATATACAAAATTCAAAGTTTCAAGATTATTAGCTTACTATATTAGACTCTTAAATTTGTCAAAAAAAAATATTAGACTCTTAAAGAGTGTCTTAGAGCATTCATTAGCTTTTTCCTAAAAATAATTTAAAGTATTTTTAAAAAATTATACACAATTAGCTGGTTCAATTAATTGAATTAGAAATCAGTCTATTCGCCCAATTTCTATTTCCTTTATATTGTAGTCACTCAAACCTAATTTATTTTTTTATTTTTATTTTTGTTACAAAACCTAATTGAAGTGAACAAGTTGAAATCAATTAATTTATTTTTTTCATAAAGAAAGGGGCTAAGCTCAAACCAAGCTAAAAGCCTTTAGAAAACTCTCATTTCTATCGGAGTTAGTTCAACTAGTTTTTATGTTTTTTCTTTATCTATTAGTCATTATTCAACTGTCGATTTTCTTTCAAAAAAAATCGTTGAACTAATTAAATCAATTCAAGGGTGAAGGTTTTACCATTATTATAAATCTTGTTTGGTATTGTTTTTTTGTTTTTTTTTTTCTAAAGAGCATGTTGACAAAATTCGTGATCATTAAGTGTGTTTTTTTAGAGAGCAATCATTAAGTATTAAGAGGTGAAAAATTGTGTTTTTCAACTTGAATCTCAACATAACAAATATTCTACACTTTTTATTTTTCTTAATATTGATAATTATGTTAATGTAGTGAATATAAAAAAAGTGTATCTAACTCATCAACAATGACTAGTTCATACTTTTTCCCTCGACAGAGGCACTACTAACTTACTTAAATAGTTCAATGTTAAGAAGTTCCAATGGTCTCAAGATGGAAACTATGTTTTTAGGTTTAAAAGAAGTTTTAACAACTTTCTCTTTTTGACATGTCTCACCAAGAGCATCTTCGTTAAAAAAAAAACCTTAAGGCATTAAATATATGGTTATGTTTGCATATATGTAGCCCAACATCAAATTTTCATCTTTTATGAGTCTTCGAAGTCATACATGATACATCCAACAATCTCTCTTCCAAATGTGAGACTATTCACTTCTTGAATCAAGCTTTGATACCACTGTTGGAACTTATAAGAGAGTCTTAAAATATTTTGGTGAATCATGATATTGAACTAATAGCGTTGGGTCGTGACGGGATCTTGAGAGATCATACACATTGGAGTTAGAGCAACCACACAAGTGACTTAGACACAATATATTAACCTAAAACCTTAAGGCGTCAAGTTTATGAGTCGTCTCACTGTTGTCGGCCTTCATTTTTCCAAGCAATATGGGGCCTCTAAATCACTTTACACTTGCCACAACATTCACTTTACACTTGTACTATCGTCCGAGAACCCATGGTTAGGAAGATGTTCTATACAAGGAGCCAGTCACCTTAGTCAACCTTTGACACTGATACATTGTTGGGTCGTGATTGGAGCTTATGGGATCACCACACTGAGTTACCACACAAGTGAGTTCAACTCACTTGTGTAAACTATTGAACTTCTTAACCAAGTGATCAAAGTTCGATACACGACATTTGTTTACCGAAAAAATTCGGCCGAGAGACAAGTACACGTCCAACTCACTTTATATGTCCAATAAATTTTCTAATGAAGATTAGTCATCGTTAAGATCAGTGAAGATTTGATAAAATTTATGTTAAGACTAAAGATAAAAAGTAGTGAATTTTATAGAAACTAAAATATATTTAACCTAAATAATTATACCCTTCATAAATCTAAAGACAGAAACGATTTTTATAGCAAACATTTGGCCCATGGAAGATGCAAATGTTTGTTGATAAACTAGTTGCAATTGTGTCTCATTCAATTATAAGCATCAAAACAACCAAACTGTCTAAATATTATCTGATTTAAGAAAACAGAAAAACTGATATGGATAGCATTGCTGCATTGGTGTTGTTTATCTTCTTTATGCGACGCAACGCAACACGGAAACGCGAAAAAGATGTCGATTGTTTTGTATCACGCGCTGTCATGATCAAATGGGCTACAAAGTGGGCCCAAGCCCATACTCACTTCACGTGTCCAACCATCTCATGGTGGGCTCGGGTTGTTGTCGTGTAGCACTGCTGTCTCGTGGCTGTGTGGTCCCATTCCACAGTTATGTCCAATCCATTATCAGTCTATTACCCCCACTATGGAAGGAGCCCACCAAAGTTAAGGTATGAATGAATAGTCAACACAACACTTCAAGCTCAAGGTCATTCACCACCAATACAGTAGTAATAATACTATAAAATAAAACAAAAGAAACACTCAGAATAGATTGGATCGACTTAAGTTTTACATAAAACAGGTCATAAATAAGCCTAATTTGTTTAAAAATATTGCAAAGACCAAGTTTGATCTATTATCTAGCATAGACTTGTTTTTAGCCTTTGTTTCTTGAGTGGATTGATGATTGGTTGAGGAGGAATGATACAGCCTTTTAGAGAGATCAACAAAACTTTTTTCTACTAGCTTAAAGATCTATTTTATATTAACGAACTAAGATTAATTCTATTTTGATATCAAACATGAACTTTTAGATAATCTAACTTTATTACATCAAAAAAAAGATAATCTAACTTTATGTGATACATAGTTTAAATTCTATTTATTGTTTTGAGCTTTGCTTTTTCTAAAAGACACTCACTAATTTTTATGAAAGTGTCTTTCAGGAAGTTATAACTAAAAAATAGATAATTATATTTGAGGTGTGAGTTGCTAAAAGACACATTCACAAAAACTAAAAGGTGTCTTCTAACAACTCCTATATGCATTTGTTAAAAGACACCCACTAATTTTTATGAAGATGTCTTTTAACAAGTTATAACTAAAAAGTGGATAATTACACTTTAAAATATGAGTTGCTAAAAAAACATCTTTAGCAAAACCCTTTATGTTATATATACAAAGTTTTTGCACCCGTTAGTGGTGAGTAATATCCGTAAAGAATATGAACCCATGACCACTTGAGGTCCAACTTTTTTACTATTTGGATCAATTTGTTGTTAATAATTTAAATCCTTTTGACAGTGATAATTTTAAATATGTCAAAATTGATGCATGCTAGTATAAGCAAATTATTATCTTAAAAAATGTAATGTGATATTGACCAACCATAATATTATAAGTGACTTTATTCTCTTCACACAAATATTTTTTTTTTTTTTTACTTATGATATTGTGGTTGACCAATGTTACATGACATTGACACTCAAATGTCACCCAAGTGCTGCCCTATAACTTCAACTTTTGAGATAGTCTTTTATAAGCATAAAATTTAGATACACACATAAATCAAAAAAATTAAAAGATAAATAAAATAGTCACATCAATTAATCACTTTAATCATTTTTTTTTAATTTAATGTATGTGTCTTGCATGCAATATTTAGTGTTGTGTCTAACCAAATATTTCTCTAAACTTTTAGCCACTTGTGACGTTGTGGTTGACCAATGTCGCCAATCACAATGTCACCTAAGTATTATCCAAATCAGGGGCATAGCCCATCATATGGGGGATTCTTGAAATGCATTTTGCCCAACGTTTATAAATAGCGATTTTTATGTTAAGTTCCTAAGATTTGTTAATTTTAGTTCTTAAGTTTTTTGTTAGAGATTAAATTCAAGACTAAAAACACTTTTTTTTTTAAATTGAATTTAATATGTTTGTTTTAGAAATAAAAATCTTTTTTATAGTTAGTCTCTGCATAAATTTTTTGCGAGATTCGCCGCTGATCCAAATAATCTTATACACAAGTCTTGGTATTGTCTATTTAAAACAAAAATATTATGTAGGCCTATCTAGACTATGCCAAAGGCAACCTTTTCTAGCTATTGCTCATGGTAAAAAAATATTAAACAGTTTTCAACCTATGACGCCCTGACACTTTAAAATCGAAAACATATCCGTATTGGATAATCATATCATATGGCTATGTACCTTAGAAATATAAAAAAATATTTACATTTTAAAAAATATTTTACTATAAGATACTTTGTGAATACACACAAATATGTATCTTAGGAACGATGAAATATATGAAAAAGTGAGATAAGATTGATAGAGTTGTCTTTCAATAAATCGAATCGATTTTTTTTTTAGACCAAAAAATAATACATATTTTTGAGGATGGTACTCTATCCATGTTCAGATTTTTGTGTATAACTAATATCCTTAATTTATATGCATGCAATTGAATATTTTGTTTATACGACAGTCAGGATTCTAGAGGATGGTACAGTATCCATGTTCAGATTTTTGTGTTAATAAATACGCATGTTTAGATTTGGGAACCGGGGAGTGGGACTGGACAAATTTAGTGAAAGAGAACACATTAGGGGTTGGTCTCCTTCTCTTGGTATGAATGATTACTCTCATTTTAGAATGGTCATTCTTCCATATCCACAACTGAATGATAAATTGGAAAATAAGTTGTTGTTGGATTAATTATTTAATTAATCAATTATGGTTGACAATAATCAATTATTATAAGTTAATATTATAATATAAATTATGGTCTATTGTGTTGAACACTAATTAGTTGATGAATATGTGTGATTGAGCTATTCTTTCTAAATGGACCGTGATAGGTTGGACCATTTAGCTAAGCCCAATGAGAGGTCCCTGCCCTCAGCCGTTTAACTATTTAAACGTCATCCCATCAGACAGTTAATGATTCTACACAGCATTGTGAAAACCTAAAGCTAGACGAAATGAGGGTTGTTATTCATCTCATAATTGTCGACGATTATCCTTCATCAACCTAATTGAAAGGTACACAATTTCTTCTTCCTTCTTTATTATTATTGATGATATGTTATAATTTGTATCTATTGTTCTATGACTAAATATTAAAACTTTTATCGGTTGTAAGAAAATAGCAAGTCAAGTTTGAGGGGCATGGATTGCAGAGATTGTTTGGTTATAGAAGTATTTGGATCTATCTGTGTCCATCCTTTTCAACCTTACAATAAGGTAGCCTACTTTGTTTCATAAACCTACCATGTGGCTGGTGGTCCTGTTCTTTCTTTTATGCATGCTTGCATTATTTTATTTTTGTAAATAGACAAGATGACAAATCTATCATAAACACATATATAAAATGGAGGTACTGGGATTCAAACCTTAATCATGATGTCCGGTCTAACAATTATTTTATTTCTAAGTTTGTTATTTTTCTGTCCAAAAAAAGGTTTATTAATTTTTTCTTTGAGGAAAAAATATTCTACTACATTGATAGAAAATGATGCGGTTTGTCCTAACAAGAACATATTTTGCCTTTGTAAATCATACAAGCGAAAATGCGTTCTTATATATGCAAGAAAATTTAGAGAATATTAAAAAAAAAATCGGGGATGAGAGAGAATTATTATTAATTTTTTTTGGTGGTGACAAGGGTTTGAACCCTGCATATATTATGCATTGTCCATACCACGTAAGCTAAGTTCACGAGGACATTACTAGTTATTAATTATGGTGACACTAATTATTATTTTAGATAAATTGTAAACTATATCTCTTAAAAATTACAAAGTCAAACTCTCACCGTTCGATTAATATTTTAGACTAGAGGTCTCCATGAGCTTAACTTAGTTGTAAGGACAATGCATTATATATGCAAGGTCCGAGGTTCGAACTCCGAACACCCAAGAAAATATTTTAGACTAGAGAATATATTTATAAAAAATATATATAATTTTGAAATATTGAAGCTATATAGGGTGTGAAAGAACAAAAGTTTATAATAACGTGTCATTTTCTATCCGGGAGGGGTGTGAATATTAGATATCAAATTACTTTCACAAATTTGTTGTCTAATTCTTTTGTGAACTTCTTTTTCCACCTACATGCTTCTCTCTTGTCCTATGAAATATCTATTTTACTCTAGTTCAAATTTTATAATTTGTAACACATTTGAGATGTTTTGGATTATGAGATTCGAAATGTATATATCTATCATTCGATCATCTCATAAGACAATTCATCTCTTTTTTTTTAAAAAAAAAAACCTCACTTCGAATTATATAATCCAAATTTCTCACCTTCCACTCCAAATCTTTCCCAAAAACACCCTCATACGGCGAAACATGATTTCTTGACACAATCCAAGCATCAATAGACTCCATTCACACTATTTTTGTCCAAATGCAAATATAACGTGACTCAAACCTTCCTCATTTTATTTCTAAGATTTTTTGTTTGAATCGTGTCACCAAACTTATATCGGTACCGCTCAAATTATATAATCTGAAAGTTTAGAAAACCTTACATTTACAAAAACATACCATTTTATGATTATCGTTTGCACTATTTCACATATGGTTGTTCTCATTCGTCCCTCCTCTGATTCTACTCCTCACATTATATCTCCAACTGTGGATCCTCCTGTAATGTTAAGCCTTACTCCGCATACACTTATACTTGCACCTCCGTTTACACCTGCCTCATCAATGTTACACACCGCCAGAACATCATTGTCAGGAATACTTTCAAAACAAGGAGCCGATTGAACCCATTATTGGATCTCGACTCTGATGCCACTGTTAGGTCACGAGGGAAGCCCGAGAAATCATCCATATTAGACTCAGAGCAACAACACAAGTGAGTTAGACACCACACTTTAGCCTAAAACCTCAATGCATTAGATTTATGGGTCTTGTCACTTATAAAGAGTTCAACTTCCAATTTACTAAACATTGTGAAACTTCTAATTTACACTTGCTACAGAACAGTTTGGTTGTTATATGCAAAGTTTATAGTTGGTGGATTATTTGAAGGTGTCATTGTAACTTGTAATGTAAGGCCTTTTTTTTGTGTGCAAGTAAAGCCTTTTTATTCTACCAAAAGATAATGTAAGGCCTTCTTAGAAACTTGTCCTCTTACCGAAGGGTGGGTTTTTATCGGTTCTCAACTTTTTAATCAGGGATGGGCCAAGTACGTTTGGAGTTTTTTAAGTTTAACGTTTGTATCAGATTAGTTATTTTTTTTTAATTTTAAATTCATCATTTATACCAGCATAAATGAACAAGTTAGTCCTTTAATTTTATTTTTTTAAAAAATTGATCCTTTTTGCATTAAACTTGTTAAAAAATGCATACGCAGACATTTAACATTAAGGTGGAAAGTCCAAAAAGTGTTTATGGTACCAAAAATAATTACTTACATTTTCTTGGTATTGTTTCCAAATTCAATACTAATTTTGCAAATAACTATTTCATCCACAACATTATAAATTTGGTAATCGATTGGTTTTGTTAAAGCTAAGACTTAATAATTCTTGGACCTACCAACTTAACAATAAACGTCAACATAAGCATTTTTTAACTAAGTTTGATGGAAATAGAGTAATAATGCATATATTTTGACTTAAAAGAATGGATACACTCTTTTACTAACATAAATGACCAATTTAAAACTTAACAGGACTAATATGGTACAAACTCTAAACTTGAAAGACCCCAGAGTGGACTTGACCTTACATGCAGTTTTGAACTCCAAAGTTCTATAATTGTTTGATTTTGGCCTCAAAAGTTTCAATTACTCAATTTTGACCCCCTAAATTTTAGAATTATTTGATTTTGAGCTCCTAAATTTCAGTTACTCGATTTTACCTCCAAATTTCCCCCTTAAACATTTGCTAGTCACCATTGAAATTTTGACATGAAACACTTACGGTGTATATTAAAATAAATAAATTGTTTTTAAAACGAAAAAAGGCCATCACATTACCACTTATCCTCTTACTTCTTGGGCAGTCGAAAATTCCATCCTCTTCTCCATCTACGTAAAAACTCATTTCTTCTTTTTATAAGTCACATCATACTATTTAATGTTTTTTTAAATCAATTTTTGCATTTTCAACTTGCCAATTTGAATCAAACACTTGTGAACCAATTGTTCACGTTAGCGTTTATCAATCAAAATGTTTACAAGAGACTAACCAATGCAAAATGAGATAAATTTAGGGTCTGAGCAATTGAGACGTGAGGGTCAAAATCGAACAATTGTGGATTTTTTCTACACAAACAATTGTAAAACTTAAGAAGTCAAAGTGAAACAATTAAAAGTTGTCGGACCAAAATCGAACAATTGCAAAATTTTGAGGAGCAAAATTACATCTAAAAGTTTTTATTTTTTCTGTGAATATCTATTTGAACACAAGAATTTCTCATAACAATATTTCCCTGAAACCGTCAAACATATTCTTATATTCTAAACCCACGCCTCTGTAAAGAAAAAGAAAATACTATCAATATTTGTTCAACCTAGACAAACTAGACTAAAGTGTACAAAAAGAACCCCACACGATATGTAATAAAATAGAGTCATATTTTATGGGATACATTTAGTGAGAAAAGTTCTCATAAGACCAATTGATCTTAATTCTTAACTATGCAGTTAAACACAGATGGTTAATTTTGTTTTTGTTTGAATATAATGTCAACCATCCAATATGATTTATCATTGTAGAAATTTACATTTCTCATGCTTTCATATTCTCACACTCCCACATGTTATTAAGTTACAAAAAGGTTAAATATGTTTTTAGTCCATATAAAATTTTCAATCTTGTATATGTCATGCTTGAGGCTCTAGTGCTAAATGTATCATCTTCTGTGCTGTTGGATTGTCCTTCTAGTCCATCTAGTAGTGCTGTTCTTGGTGACTGTTCTGTGCATTCATTTCTGAGATGAAAGCAAGGCACATTATTTATTTAAGCAATTTCCACTTCAGAACCCACAATGGAATATGTTGCATCAAGGGATGAACACTGAATATGATATTTGCTTTGTATTCCATCAACACTACTACCTACACCCCTCTGAAAATGATATAGTGAAATTCCAATTAGAAAAGACCACTTATGATTCCATAAACATATTAAGTGTATAATTAATCACATAAGATTCAGAGACAGAGAAATACAAATATGCAAATTACAAAACATGTCACTAAAACATTACACAATTATTTTGAAGAAATGTGATGGAAAGCTATATCCAAAAATTGGCAAATTCAGAGTACACTTCAAGAGTAGGCACACATATGCAAACCCGAAATCGTTAATCAATTAAATTACCAATCTAAAACACAATTTAAAACAGTAACTCGTCGACAAAAGATAACAACATATAAGGATTAGGGAAAGCTGTAGCGAACTGTCAAACACTTGATAAGATTGTAACACATTTAGTAGAATGCGTTGAAGTATAATTCATATTCTACGCTTAGTTAGTTGTGGATAAATCCAACTATGTTTGTTGGTTGTAGTGCAAGTTACTCAACTTAGCCTATAAGTACTTAGTTTTTGTATTCAATTGATATCTCTAATATCTAATATCACTCATATCTCTCATATTCATTAATAAAGAGTTTTATCATTCGTTTGTAATGTTCTCTTTAAGTGTGAGTGTGTAGAGATCATTCTAATCTTTCTCTCAATTATGTATGTACATGTTCTATCAGAATGTCGACCAAATGAAGCATAACGCTTCGTATTTTTCGTTAAGCAAAAGTATCGACATACATGGATAAATTTTTAAGACAGCCAGATAAAACAATTCAAGAATGTACTTAACTTCAAAATCAATATACAATGCTTGAATGTGGATCTGTAAAAAAAAAAAACTTGAAAATCAACATGCAACCACCTATCACTAAGATATGCCATAAAATCCATTTTTCCCCCCAATTAATCAGCATTAGATCTGCCTTAATCAACATCAACAATTCTTCTATCAAAATCATATATCACAATTTATATACTTCCTCGCAAACTATCCACTTGATCAAAATAAAGAAGAATTAGAGCCAAATATATGAACCATAATTTCGAAGCCAAGCAGGGAATAAAAAAAAAAAAAAATCCTTATTTAGCAGTCGAGCATGGAATAGGCTTCGCCGAAAGCGATTTCTTATTTTTATTTTTTGTTTGCGTTAATCTAGTTCGATCAAGAGATGAATGAATTCTGGTAAAAAAATTATTACCTTGAAGAACTGAAATCAGGTTATCCTAAATAATTCGTCCTCGAAGCTCATTAACCACGTAAATGCACTTGCTTTGTTTAACACAAGGATATCTCACAACATCAATACTTCCATGAAAATAGCAATATTTGGTCAACCTAGACAAACTAGACTAAAGTGTATAGAATTAACCCTTAAAATATAAAAAATAGGGTTAATAAGTCTTTACCCCCTATAATATAGGTCATTTCCGGTTTTCCCTTTGTAAATATTTTTTTTGATTTACCCCCTATACAAAAAAATTGTTTTGATTTACCCCCCTAATAGGCCAAACAAAAACCAATTTTTTTTTTCAAGAAATTTTCGTTTTTGTTTGGCCTATTAGGGGGTAAATCAAAACAAAAATATTTTACAGGAGATAAATCAAAAAATTTTTTTTACAGGGGGGAAAACCAGAAATGACCTATATTACAGGAGGTAAAGACCTATTAACCCTAAAAAATAAAAGTGTTATATTTTAGGAGATATATTTAGTCAGATAAGTTCTCATAACTTGACCCAAAAAAGAAAAAGAAGAAAAGACAAAGTTCTCATAAGGCCAATTGATCTAATTAACTACCTAGTTAAACAATCACTCAACAAAAAAACTATGCAGTTAAACATAGATGATTATGGATTAAGTCTGATCTTAATGACATTTTTTATGATTATTATAAAAAAATAGCAATATTTGGTCAACCTAGACAAACTAGACCAAAGTGTATAAAGTAAACCCTTAAAATATAAAAAATAAAAGTGTTATATTTTAGGAGATATATTTAGTCAGAAAAGTTCTCATAACTTGACCCAAAAAAGAAAAAGAAAAAAAGACAAAGTTCCCATGAGGCCAATTGATCTAATTAACTACCTAGTTAAACAATCACTCAACAAAAAAATCTACGCAGTTAAACATAGATAATTATGGATTAATTCTGAAGTTAATGACATTTTTTATGATTACTATCTATGAAGTATTTAACCGCTCATATATTTAGGAGTTGTTTCACGGGATAATTGATCTTTTTTTTTTTTGTTTTGGGTTTGACAATATTGCTGTTTTGGTGTCTTTTTTGTAAACTTTGACTTTTGTACATTTTTTATGACACTAGGTCATACATTATTTTGTTAATAATTTTTTGTTCATTTTAGCGAAGTTCAGGTGATTTTGCATGAGTCAGAGGCTACAAAAGAACAAAAATTACATTTGCAAGGAAGGATGAAATCGTGCCACAATTTATTACACCGGAGCACGATTTGGAGTAGGTTTCAAGAACTTTTGTCACGTAAAAATTCGTGCCACGTGCCAGCTTATCGGTCCACGATTTGGAGGAGGATCCAGGCAAAAATTTGAATTCAATGTGAAATCGTGCCACGACCGGAGCACGATTTTTGCGTTACAAGCAGGGGCGGATCTGAGATTGAATTATTAGTGGGGCTAAAGTTTTTTTTTGAAGGAAGTAAGACTAAAATTTATGGAGAAATAAATTAGAAAAATAACAACATATGTATTAATCATAACAAATCGTCAATCATTTATAGACAATGCACAACGTAAGTTACAAAATCTTAATATATATTTATATATCTTAGAGCGTGCGCGCGCGCGCGC
>Ga0315915_1000080_pt1 | contig 65992 bp, 30 predicted proteins | sample MpolbnodulesMG_FD_207738 | JGI IMG/M metagenome (GOLD analysis project Ga0315915, IMG submission 207738) | Medicago polymorpha root nodule microbial communities from Los Angeles, California, United States - branched nodules | ecosystem: Host-associated > Plants > Roots > Nodule | place: USA... | reverse complement strand
AACACCCTCGTTCAAACTACTTTTAATATTTTCCTTACAACTACTTGAAAATACATAGAAACACCCTCTTTTTTTGTACAAAAAAAAAATATAGAAACAAATCATCAAATTAAATTAAAACACTAAATTATCAACAACTTTCTTTTTTACTAAAAAATAAATAAAGGATAACAACAAAAATTTAAATTGATAGAGAGTTAGAGAGCATATTTGTTTCAGATTTTTTTGTTTTTTTGTTTTTAATAAAAATCACTTTTTTTTAAACTAAGTAACTACTTAGTTCTATGTATTTTTAAAAGTAGTTAGAAAGTAGTTGTAAGGAAAATATTAAAAGTAGTTTGAACGAGGGTGTTTAAATACAAATTAATTTCAAATATGTAAAAAATCATATTTGATTTTGTTATACTTAATTTGCATTTAATTTCATTGATTGATTATTTGTTATGGAGAAAATGAGAAGGAGAATAAGTTAATTTGCATTTAATTTCATTTTGAAAAAAATGAGGTTTAAAGTTTCGCGGTAGTTAACTGCCGCCGGTTAACTTTCGCGGCAGGTAACTGCCGAAGGGGTATTTTGGTATTTTACTAGTGTGTTTCAGCTTTAACACATGTGTGAACAACAATTTTCATCCGATAAAGCTCTGAGATTTTTGAGGAAACTAAGAAGCCCATAGAGAAATCATATTCCGTAGGCCCAGAATAACATGTTTGGACATTGAGGCTGTTCATGGTGAAAATTGCTATATACACATCTTGTTAGGCTGAGAAACACATGTAAAAGACGCAATTGCTCCTTGGCAGTTAACTGCCGAGGAATTTATAAACCGACCGCAGTTAACTGCCAAGGAAAACCTCGGCAGTTAACTTTCGATGCGTGTTTATACAGGAACAGAAGCATCAGAACACATTTCAATTTCAACTTTCTTCAAACTTCTCTCAAACTCTCTTAAATTCTCACCAAATCCATTGTCGTGAATTGCAAGCAAATCAAACACACTTTATCACAAGTAAGTTGCATCAATCATTTTAATCATAATGTTAGTTTGTTTAGGTTTAATTTTGTAAAAAAATTAGAGTAGTTTGCATGTGGTTAGGGTTGATTTTGAAATTGACAATTTGATGATTGGATGTGTTGTTAAGATGTTATTGATGAATGTAGTTGTTGTAATTGATGTTTGAATGATTTTTAAGTATAATGTAGTTTTGAATTGTGCCAAATGAACACAATTTGAGTTTGTTTGATACTTTGCACACAAAGTGTTTGATAAAATGCCTCATTGACAATTTTATTGATTATTTAGTTAGTTTAGGTTATGAGAATTATACTGAATGATGTTTAGGTTATGATGGAAATGATGCACACAAATTATATTGAAATGATGATTATATTGAATGGTTTTAGGTTTAATTATGTTTATGTTTATTGAAATGTGAATGTTTATGTTGAAATGATGATTATAATGATTATATTGAATGTTTATCTTTATGATTATGTTTATTGAAATGTGAAGGTTTAGTTTAGATTATATTGAAATGATGCACACAAAGTACTTATAATTTGTTTGATTATGTTTATGTTTAGTTTAGGTTTAATGTGAATGTTTATGTTTAGTTAAGGTTTAATGTGTTTGATTAGGTTATGAAAATGATGTTAATTTTTTAATATTTTTTGTAGATATGTCTGATCAGGGGCAGCCCATTGATTCATCTAGGATGATTGGTTTAGTCGCGTCGATTATGACTAGGAGGCGAGGCCAGAGGCTGAGGAGGAGGCAACAACAACATCAGCAGGACCAGGAGTAGTAGTATTTTATGTTTAGGATAGATTTTTATGACCTGGTGTATATTTTCATGACATTTGTTCGTTCTGTTGTATTTTCATGACATTTTTTAGTTTGTTTGTATTTTGATGACATATTATCGTATTTTAAATATAACGGATGTTGGTAATTTCCGTTTATTTATCGCATCAATCTTGATAATTTATTAATGTTAATGTTGGTTCAAAGGTTGCTTAGTTTTTTATTCGGCATTGAAATAATATGCCTAAAACCTTTAACAGGTTGAGTATCAGCAGCAACTTCTGCCATTTCAGGGCTTCAGGACGCTTCGGCAGTTAATTGTCGAGGTTTTCCTCGGCACTTAACTGTCGAAGTTTTCCTCGGTAGTTAACTTCGGCCGGTTCTATTTTCCTCGGCACTTAACTATCGAGGGATTTTTTCGTCTTTTACATGTGTTTCTCAGCCAAACAACATGTGTATACAACAATTTTCGTTCATGGTTATAGAAAAAAGAGACAAGCTAGAGGGCAAGAAATTCAATGTAGTAATATTTGCTTGAGAAGCGTGTTTAACTTTTTAAAAGTTTAAAAGTTGTTATTTCTAATAAATAAAATAACTTGTGGTTTTCTTAGGTACTTGATATATTTTAGATAATAGAAAGGAGATTAATTTTATTATGTGAAAAAGATTCACTTTTTTAGTATCTAAAATGACACAAGTCTCTTTTAATTTATGTGGAGCATCTCATCTCAAGTTTGAATCCAGATATGATAATACACCAACATTAAAACTCTTATTTGGTTTGCAACAGTGTGAGAAATTTGGAAAGAAAGAAACAATCAGATTTTCAATAGCAAGAACTCGTCTATTCAGCAGGTGGTGGACAAAATTAAGGCGCTAACATTCATGTGGTTGAAGGGGAAACTTGTCAGTCTTCCTCTTAATTATCATCGATGGTGGCATAGCCCGTTTACTATCCTAGGCATTGGCTAATTGTAGTTTATGGTTTTTTGGTGGGTGATCTTAGCCTTGTAATTATTGTTCCAACTTTGTTGATACTTTGGTGTTTTTTCCTCAGCACACCTTGTGCTAGGAAGCCCTTTTTGATGTGGTAATATAATTCATTTTAACCTCTTAAAAAAACATTAAAACTCTTAAAAAAATAATATCATAAAGCCCCTCAATGGTTTGTAGCTTGAACGAAAATAGAAAACTTACTAAATATGTGGGGATGATTCAAAAACAATGGCGGTGTGATTGGGCTATCTCAAGCCACTGGTAATGAGGTATGATGGTGTAAACCAAAAGTAATAAGATTCAAGGGTAATATTGATGCGGTTGTTTAGGTCCGATCGGCAATCATTTAGGAGGTGGAGTCCGACCCGCTATCATTTTTAAATTGAGTATAGGTGAGACATGAAGTAAGGATTTGAGCTCTATTTTAAACAAATTTAACTTTCTTTAACAAGTTCATCTTCTTTTTTTGTCAAATCGTCTAGTGACTTAAATGAGTTCACCAGTTTAAAATTGAACTATGTAGAGTTCAATATAGCTATCAATAAATACCAATATTTTTTGTAAATAAAAAAAGCAAAAAGAACTAGCATATCATATAAAAAATAAAGCATGACATACATGTAGGGGAACTTGAATTAAACTTGAGTTTTACATATCATAGTATTTTAATATAGCATGCAAAAATTAAAATATTGATTTCTGTATTTTTATATAATAAAAATTTGGAGGTAGCTAGGTTCACCTTATAATTTAAATAGTTAGCTGTGGCGTATATTGGCAATTTGCAAAGCACATGGTATTCTCCATGATAAGTTATTTGTTCATTTAAAGCTCATTGACCATTTCCTCAATTAAGGTCTCAACTTCTTGTCCTATTCTTTCTCCAAACATTCATGTGCTCACATGTGTCCCCATGTTTCACATCTAATTCTCTCTCTTATATGGGAACAATTTGACTAAATATTTATATAGCATAGATATACTTTCAGTTATTACGGTTATGGTAGTTGCATTTGTATCCATAGACTGCCAACATATTTTATAAGATGTATTTTATTTCAATTATATGTTGGTGGCTTTGGAAGGTCCTTTTATAATGGCCACTTGAATTACATGACTTATTTTATATACTCTGAGAAGCAGACAAGGATTGGTTTCAATAACTACATTCTGCACATTGTAACTTCTAATTGCGTAGAGGATCAATCGTTGATCCATATCTACATTCATTGAACTAACGGGTTTACTCTAGAGTCCACACATCTAGAAACCATATTTGAAGAACATGTTTCAGGGGCAGGGATAACTGATTTAATTTGATTTTTCAAAAATAGAGATGACTGCCATGAACCCAATTAGGGTCAACCTTGGTAAATAAGTTTGGATCTCATCCCAAAAACTAACTCAAAGGATGAGGGTACTGAAACATATTTATACACTCAACAGTCCAGAACAACCTGAGCAATGTGGGAATAATAACAAACTATAAACAATTTCAAAACCAACTTCAACACTCACCCTCAAGCCCAGTGTGGACCTGAGTCCAATTCTCACATTGCAAACCTTAACCCGGTTCTAATACCATGTTAAATAAACTTGGATCTTATCCTGAAAGCTAGCTCAAATGTTGAGGGTAATCAAGCATATTTTTACACTCAACGGTTGGAAACCTGAGCAATGTGAAACTAATAACAAACTACAAACAACTTCAAAATCAATTTCAACAAACCCAACATATATTGAAGCTTAAAACGGATTTTAAAATGAGGTCTTTTTACAAATCTTAATATTATTTTATTAAAATTACTAATTTTGGTTTAAATTTTATTTTCTTATACATTTTACAATACAAAATCACTCAGGAAATTAACTATATTGTAATTAATTTCGTTTAATATTTTATTTTCAATTGATAATAATGTCAATTGATTAATCTTTATTAAAATAATATTTATTTTAGATAAAATTATATTAATTTTAATTTCAAGGATGCCTTCCATAAACCTTGTGATCAAATTGTCCCTTAAGCCAATCTTATTTAGAACTCCTCAATCCCTCCATATAAAACTCTTTTGCTTTGGAGACTCATTTACAATAAGCTTCCAACCAATGTGGGGAGGGTCTAAAGGGAAGAGAAATATTTCTTATGTTCGATGGTCTAATATTTGTAAGCCTAAGAGCGAAGGAGGGTTGTGTATTAGAGATTAAGGTTTGTTAGTCTTGCCTTATTAGGGAAGTGGTGTTGAAAGTTGATCTGGGAGGTGAGGCTTTATGGAGAGATATCATTTAAGATATACAAAAGGGTCTCGATGGGACCATCATGTTGGTCAAGTGGTGGATTGAAGAGGTGTCTCAAATTGGTGAAAGAACATATCTTTATTAGGAACATGCTAGCCAAAGTCTACTGATTGATTCTCTAAGAGTATCGTCAGAAAGGTTAGAGATGGTCTGTCTATAATTTCAGAATGACTCCTGCTTGAGTGCTATTCCTTTGAGGATTCGTTATCCCAGACTATTTTAGGTTTATATTCAGAAATAAACTAAAGTGTTTGATATGACTATGACAGAGGTAATTGGGTGAGTTTGAGATCTTAATTGGAGGTGAAATCTTTTTGAGTGGCAGTTAATAATTTTAGGAGAGTTGATCCAGACTTTAGATAGTCAGATCTTCTATCAAGGTGTAGACTTTTGGGTCTGGAGTAATGATTCATCAAGTATCTTTTTAGTGAGACCAACTTATAGGTTCCTTCATAGAAGGGCTAGTGAGCTGGAAGATGTTAGCTGAAATTGTGCAGCTTATCTCAAGGGTGTGTGAGTGATGGTTTCCTCTCAAAGTTAATTTTTTCTCTTGGCATTTGCTTCAAGATAGGATTCCAACCCGTCAAAATCTCTTTTCTAGGAGAATTATAATCAACCATGGAGTTATTTCTTGTGTTTTCTATAATGAGTATGTAGAGTCAACTAATCACCTTTTTGTTAGATGTCATTTTTAAGTAAGACTGGTATCATGTGCTTAGATGGTTGGGGTGAGAGTTTGTTTTACCTCCAGGTTTAGTATTCTTAGTATTTTGTTAGATTTAGGTGGGGGTTAGGTTAGGTTTCTTATTAGTCTGGCAAACTTTGTGTGGTCCTTGTGAAGATCCGTTCTTTTGGGGCATCAGGCATTTGTGCTCCAGTTGGTGGATATAGTTAAATTCACCTCATGAAAATGGATTTGAAGAAAACATTTTTGTTACACCTCCTCTGTCTATGAGTAGGATCCTCAACCCATTCTATGTTGGCACCGATAGTGGCATATGGTGGATTTGTCTACGAGTTGGTTGTCTGTGGGGTTTGTTCATAGTCCTCCTCCTATTCTAGTGGGGTGTGTTGATCACGATAGGAGGCTAGACGGTTTTTTGATGTTGTTTCAGTTTTCCCTCCTGTTTTATTGTGAAAGAGTTCCTTTTACTTTGTTATTATTTGGCTTGAGTACTTCTTGCAATCATGATTTTTATATGTTTGTACACTTGTAGGGGATTTCTCCTTTTCATTTATTTATATTTATTTATTTGCCATTTAAAAAATAAAAAAAAACTTCCAACCAATGAAAGTTTCATGTTGGTTAGTTGTAATATGATGTCCATTTGGTTCAGCTTGTGAAACAAGCCATCATATTTTTTTTTTATTGCCCTTTTGCTCTCAAGCTTTGGAACAGTACTTAGGTGGTAAATTTGCAGTTAAATTTTAGTATCTAAAGTTCCATTTTGGATTTATGCAATAGAGGTTGGTCTCTCAAATGCAAAAAAAAGAAAAAAGTATAAAAATATTAATTGATGGCAATTATGCATATTGTCTATCATCTAACGGTGTGAATGAAATGAAAAATGCACATAAAATCGTAAGCACTCAAGCTCAAAATTCATACGAAGATTCATTTATTTCTCTTTACCGAAATGAAGAGCAAGTCAAATAAACTAAGGATAAACGACTTATAAATATACAATGTCTTAAAATAATTGTCCTAAGTTAACCTAATAACAAATAGGAGTTTTTTTTTTCTTTTCTTCTCAAGTAACTAATACAGAGTCTTAATCTTTAGAAGTACCTTGAGGACGTAATATATCAAGTGTGAGTTAGAGTTACACACTGAATGGAAGAGTTGAGGTTGAAAAACATATAAATAAGATGATTTATAAGCTCAATATCTTAATGTTTTTAGTGAAGATGTAGGGTTCAATCTCATTTGTGTGGTAGTTTTTAGTTCAATGTGAAAATCCAACTTAATGAGGCTCTCCCTCATAATTCAACAATGACATCAAAGGCTTGCTCGACTTTGTGGGAGACCAAAAAAGATTTTTAATGTGGTTGCTCTTAACTCAATGCGAAAATAATGGTTCATTGCGGTTGAGTAACACTATAGCTAGGTATGAGTCATTATTAACTATGGTGTGAGCCCGTGACTCGTGGTGTGTGTTGTGTAGACCTCAATTTCTTAATCATTCTTAACCAGTTTGATTTAATTTATTTGATTAATTATCAAGTTCCCTAAAAAAAAAAAATCTTTGCGTCGATTTGATGAAACCTTTATATAAAAGAGATGTTGATATTCTCAATATATCTCCTTGACCCGAAAGAATATATATGAGTGGGTAATTTTGTTAATGGTTTTAAATTACTTTTCAATGTATTATTTGATGACTCATTGTACGAAATTAATTAATATTGTTCATGTATTATGTATATAATCTTCGGCAATCATTCAATATATCTTTCCCCTAAAAAAATAATATATTTCATGAAAAATATAATTGATAACGGCTCTGTCTACGGAGTTCAGGTATGCTCCATTTATGTTATGCTCTATCTACTCCATTTAAGATATGGATGCATGACATGTAGCAAAAAAATATCCAACGGTTGAGATTTTAAATTAAATACAAATAATGAAAATACACAATAATTCCCTCACAAATAAAAAATCAGGTTTCCTCTTCTTCTCGTTAGCAGTCACAATCAATTTTGAAACCATAGCTCCTCTCCAAAATTGAAATTAAAATCAACCAGATATGTTAATTAAAATTACAAAAAGAAAATTTGTATTAGAAAGGAATGAAGAAGAGATGGGTAAAAGGAAAATTGGATCTGAGTTGAGAGAGGAGATGATGATAGGGAAAACATGAGAGAAGGAAGAAGGTCAAATGAGATGAGAGAGATACTGCATTGGTTTGCAGGCAGCGGCGATAGAGAGAAAAAGGGGAAACCTGATTTTTTATTTGTGAGGGAGTTACTGTGTATTTTCATTATTTGCTTTTAATTTAAAATCTCAACTGTTGAATATTTTTTTGCCACATGTCCTGCATCCATATCCTAAATGGAGTAAATGGAGCATACCTGAACTCTGTCTACGGTGGGAGACCTTCATAGGTCTCCTACCGTGCACAACTTAGATAATTTAGTTTTTTTTTTTTGGAGCTTAGAAAATTTAGTTTTAACCGTTAGATAATAAAGACCTATGGATCTTATCATGTACCGTCGGTACCAGATACCTTTAATTCATTCTCCCTTTCCAAATTCTCTCCTCTCAACCCATATCTGAAGATGCTAGAGGTAGGAAGCTTGCAATGTTGATACAGGAGGACACGGCGGACAGGGGGCGGCCACCACATCGAGAATATGCAGCAAAGAGAGTGGTCGGGAAGAAGAAGAATGTTGAACTAGAAGGATCCACTCTTTGATTGTTGAAAGACTTAAATTCTTGTTGTGATTTTATGGGTATTGCATTATTGCAAAAGTGTTATTTTCTCTTCAACAGGTATAACAAATTTTGAACATTTACTGTTATGACTCATGGATGTCAAAGGTCAAACCTTTTTACAGTTTATTCTTCCTTAGATCCAAATTTTGTTTACCTCTAGTTTGATTCTTCTAATCATTGAGGTTGTCTAAAAAAAAATCTCATAGTAGATAATATATACCAATTTGAGTACCATTCTTTTCTAAATTTATTCTAAATTTCAAAATTAATTTTTTGAGAGACACATGAACATTCCACCATGAGAATGGTGAATGGAAAATGGGTATTTGCGTGGCTAAGAATTCTGCATCAAAGAGTGTTGATTTTACGAGGAATAAACAAAGATTGGAGAGTGAATTTACAGAGAAAGAATGAATGGAGAGTGATTCAAGGTTCTGTTTTTTTTAAGGGTTGTTTATCAATGATGAAAGCTGATGAGGAGACAAAAGAAAATAATCAAGTGTATTAAAATTATGGTGTGTTTGATACATCTAACGGTTCTGAATGGTCATTTTAGTGTAAAAAAAAACTTTTATACACTCTCCTACCGTAGGAGACCTATCCCCTCTCCTATGGTAAACGCCGCCATTGATAACAGTCACTCATGTATCCCCTAAAAAAACGGTTACTCATGTATGATTGTTTTGAAAATTTTCCTTGATGTATAAGGGAAAAATTTTATTTGAGTGGAATATAAGGATATTTTTTTTAGGGGAATATAAGAATAGAAGGAAAACATCAATTTTTATGGCTTATTACTCCCATTAATAGAGTCCATCTAACTACTCAATATGAGACATCGTTACATTATTATTCCTTTAAAAGTCGATGTCCACAACGACTTTTATTCTATTAACATTGATCGAGTGGATTGTGGTCATCTCTTTTCTCTTATGTGGTTTCTTAATCAAGTCTATAATATTTCCATACCCAAATAATCAATGAAAGCAACGATTAGTATGACTTCTTATGCATGTGAGAGGTGGTCAAGAAAAAAGACTAGTCATGTTTAGGATACCAATTTTTTTTAAGTTTTGTTTTATTTTATTTTTAAAACTCAGTACTCGGTCTGAGCATCGACTAATATGAGGGGTTCAATCTCTCTGTCTATTTGTGGGGGTCCATTTTAAAGTCAGAGCAAAACTCTATGTGGACTATCACACCATAATTGACACCAAGGAAAATCAAACTAAAAATCTTAAAAGGAGCACACTTCAAGATTTCAAGTCAACACCACCAAACCAACCTAAGTGAGTTTCTTAAGGTAGTTAGTTGCTCCAAAACCGATCCAAATCGTACCCGGAAACACTCATGGTTCAATACTTATGAATGTTTTGGGGATGTCAATTTTTTTTCTTAATAGTATTTAGAGATGAATAAGTCAGGTCGGCCTATAGGGGATACAACCCAGCCTACGATAGGTCAGGTCAGGCCAGGTTTTTTCTTAAATAGAGAAGGCCTAGGCTTTTTTAGAAGTTTATTTAGCTTAAAAGGTCATACCACAAGCCATTAAAAAAAACATATTAGACCTATTAGGTTGGCTGCTTAAGTATATATGAATAATAATATTTATTATTATATTATATTTTATACTTTGAATTCAATTATAAATTTGTAAACCTTTTCAATAATTTAAACTTGTTAGTATACATTAGTTTTTCGCCTATTTAAATATGTTATTATAATCTAGATTGAAATATGATATAATATATAGTTAAGTTTTCTAAAAAATCATATTGAATATCAAAAGAGAGTTTAATTTTATTGATATATTAATTTGTTAGTCTATTTAAACTAAGATCACATTACTTATTTAAAAATGTTCATATAAAATAGGCTTTTAAACAGTCAAGCAGGCCACATCAGGCTTTCAGAAAGCCAGACTCATGCCTAAAAAGTATGTCTACGACAAACTGTAGACCAAGCTTAGGCCTTAAATTTTTTGACACACCAAACTTAGACATTGCTAAGCCTAACTCGGCCTAACCTATTCTCACCCCTAACTGTAACACTCCATGCTCATTTTTTCTTTTAGGATTGTTAATTAACTTCACAATCAAAGAAAGTATTTTAATGTGTTTGATCATCACTCATATGTTTTATGGAAAACTTTTCGGAAGGTCACTCATCCTAAAATTGTTCTAACTTAAACATGTATAACTGCGGAGTTCTGATTGCATAATCTACTGAAAAGAAGAAGCATCTTGTTGATATAGGTAGTATTAATAAATCCATATATGCCCTCCAATTGTATAGTCTCGTACCTTCACATTCTAATGACTTCTCTAATTCCTATGACCTTTGGTTCTTTCATGTGCCCCCTTCCAAGAAGCACGCCAGAAGTTGCTGACTGTACGTGTCATACTCACTAGTCATGGCTTGCCTCCCTCAATGTCACATTATCGCCAATTTCTACCTTGTTCATCCCTGAACCACATTATAATGGGATATGTATGTTATAATAACTTTTTTTAACCCTTGAGTCTTCTTCAGGATTGCTGACTGGCTCCAAAAACCAACACAAACCTTTTTCAGCGTTTTTGTCGTCACACACTTGAGAAACTTCCTAGAATCTCGTCCATCCTAAAATTGCTCCAAGTCAAACACACTTAACTACATAGTTCTTATAGCATGAGCTACTAATGGTAGAGCCTCACATGACATTTTGGATATGTTTTTAGTACTTTTTTTTTTTTTTTTTTTGCATTTGAAGACAAATAAGATGAGAGTTAGAGGAGTTGTTAATGGCTTGATGGACATATTGTATTATTTTCACTCGAGTCGTTGTAATTCATTTTTTTATCCTAGATCATGCAATTCCATAGGTGTTTTGAGTGTTTTGAAATGAGGAATCATGTAAATCATCAAATCAAGACATCATGTGAAGGATCAAGGTTGAAGAATTGAAGATCAGGGATTCTTAGAATGTTGTTGAAGACAATACAAGGTGAATAAAATTCATTTCAAGTTCCTAGGTGTTTCCAGACGAAAGAACGATAAAAAACAGGAAGAAAACACAAGAAATTGCACCTAAGGGGCTGCCTCAGGCGCCTTGCTCCTGTACCATGCGCCCCTGCGCCTGGGACATCATTCCATGCTACACCAGTCCCCCCTGTGCCTATCAGTGGGTAAAAACCGCTTTTTGCTTGTTTTCAAAGCTAGATCGGGGGATAAAGCCCATTTTTCTTCTCTTAATCCCTAAGTAACTTAATGTTATAAATAGAGACCCTTGCCTAGTATTTTATTCATTCGACAACATTGACATTTTAGAACAAGGGTCAAGCATCAGAGATTCAAGGCGAAATTTCTCCTCCTTTTATTCTTTCTAGGGTAATTTTTTGAATTGTTTTGTTATGATGTTTGTTTCCATGAGCAACTTAACCTCTTGATTAGGGTTCCACGATGAACCCCTTCTTATTTTTTGGAATTTATTAATAAAGTTTTCATTCAGTTTATTCTTTTTATTGTGTTGAGATTTAAATTAGATTATGCTCGTTCTTAATGCTTCTGCAATTAGTTAACTACAGGTGTAACCTTGTAGATTGATCTATAGGATTAAACTAGGCACTGACAACCCAAAATTTTATCAGTTCATTGGCTTTTCTATTTACTACTTATAGAGGTTAGAAAGTTAAGGTTTGAGTCGTCTCCGTTGCTAATTTTTCTCTGATAACGTAGTAAACTACCCCGGTGGGTCCTACACAAGTTACCTAGAGGAACTTAGAACGAGTAGCACCTTCGTGACACATTAAATCATTGATCCACAAAATAAGTTGTTTTGTTTCTTAAAAGATAAATCTCAATCAAAGACGAAGGGGGGATTCAAGGAAACTCTAATCTTCGTTAATTATCTGAATCACAAAAATCTAATCTTGCATTGGGTAAGACAATTCAACCTTGCAATTCTATTCATCTTTTATTAATTTTCACTTTTAAAATAAGTTTTGCAAATTATTGAGTTGAACGACAGTCCATGTGGAGAACGATACAACTTACTACTTGTTGCGATTTGGTGCACTTGTCGATTTTGTCCATCAGCTACCGAAAGGTAGATGCATCTTGTTGATGTATGTAGTACCAATCAATCCATATAGTCTCATACCTACACAATCTTATGCACCCTCTCATTCTGATGTGATTTGTTTCATTCATTTGTTCTGTGTCTAGAAGCACGCCAAGAGACGCTCATTGTACGAGTCGTACTCAGATACGATCATTCCTGACCTTTAGCGTCACAAAAGCTATTGAAATCTTATTTGTGGTCTACTATGTCAAAATATAGTTTTTTTTTAACATAGTGTCCCAAGATGGATCAACTAGTGTTGATTTGATTTCTATCGAAAATAAATTTCTAAAGACCTTGATTGAGAAAAGATTATTAAATAATTTTACAACAGAAACGTAATGAAAAATCAACTCTAATGCTTATGACTGCACGCAGAGGGGGAAAAAAAATCATAAAATTAATTAGGACCACCACTTATACAAACAATCTAAAGTCACAATCTAAACATAAAATAACTATCAGAATGTATGTGGAGATCAATCATCACATGACCATATTTAGTTATATGTTTTTCAATATGTACTCTTCCATAGATGGTGGTCAAAGGCACTAATAATATGTACAAAGATTTGGAAGCCGAACTTAAGAATTGTAAATCAAATAAAAAATGTTGGTAGCTCTAGAAAGCAAGTTGATTTAGCTCAATAATGTGATCTTTACCATTGATTTATGTATATAAAAATTACGAAGACCAAAATTAAAAGAACTTGGGAACATTGTTTATTGGTGATTAACTAATATAACCGACCATAAAAACCGTATCAAATCATGAAAAATTGTGTTATTATAATTTGCAAAAGCTTAAGCAAAACGATTGAGAACCTACTTAATTTTCCATTCATAATATATCATTTTTTTTTGTTACAATTCATAATATCCTTGATCTTTCTTCCCACATCTTCATATTCCCTTTTATTTTTATATATATGTTGAGATTCTTCAATCATAAAGCAAACTTTTTTTTTAAAGATTATTCAAGAATATATAAATATTAGAAAATAAGTATGATAAATAAAAGCACATTATTGTAAGAATGCCCTTATTCACACAAAAGAATTATAGATAAATTCATTAAAACTAAATAAGGAGAAATGGTTAGTTAGTTAGTTTGCTTTGTTCTCTAACCACCAAAATTTGGTCAGACCATGTATGACAAGTTTTGATGATAAAGTCACATGGAGGTTCTGATGTAGGTCATTCACTACCACAATATTTTGTTGACAAAATTCCCTACCTGAATTTTAAAGTGAAAAATAAAATTTCAGACCCCACAAGTAATTTCTTTCTGACATTGATTAAATTCGCACCCCCCTTGTTTTGTACACTGCATATGCAAAAGCAGAGAATGTGCAAATGAGATAAAATTGGGTCATTTTTTGTTTTGCAATGTTGCAAGTTGCAAGTTGCAAGTTGCAAGTTGCAAGTGAATCTAAGGTTCTTTCCGGTAAAGATGGCGATGTTAATTAGATTTTCTAGTTATTTATCGATTTCTTTGTTTGAACTAGATACGTTATCATACGTTTTCACATGTTATTTTTGGCTTTGCTTCCGAGTTTAGAAGAAAAAGGAGGGAAAAAGTTTGGTAAAAGAAAAAGAAAAGAGAGCAACCGAAAGAAATAGATGACATTGAGAGAACTAAAAAATTTACATCAATTATTTAAATTTAATCTATGTAGTTAGAGGTGTACATTAGTTGGATCAACTCGGGAAATTCGAACAAATCCACACAAAAACCCAAAAAAGTGGGTTGAGTTGATTAATTGGATGAGTATGGTTTTAAAAATAAAAACCCATAAAAAATAACGAGTTTCGGATAAAATCAAACTCAAACCCAATAAACTCACTTACTCAATAATGTGAATGTTTTTATTTTTATTGGGAAAAAGAAGAAGAATACAAAAGATTTTGGTCATAAATCAAATCTAATTTTCAAAATTGACAAAAAACATTCTCTATATTGAAAATTAAAACATGTTAAAGTTACAAGTTAAGATGTTGCACTTTTTTGCTGTTTTGATGCTAATGCGATTTCATGTCATGCTTGCAAATATTTTATGATGAAATTCGTTATTTAAAATTATCATTTATTATTTTTTTGCTAAAATATAGCGAAAATTTGTTATACAATTTTTTTATAAAATAAGAAAGTTAAGTATTTTTTATGAAAAAATGTTAGTTAGGACTAATCATTTAGTCATTTAATTTTAACAAAACAAACAGAAAAATAATTTGGGTAACCCATTATCCAACCCAAACCGAAAATCAGTGGGTTTGTCTAAACCGACCCAATAGTATAACAAGTGGTTGTTTTACCTCACCCAAACCGGAGTACCTTATATGGTTCGGGTTTTGAGTTTAGTCAAACTCAACCCAAACCGACCCACATACACCCTTATATGTAGTTATTATTTTCTTAAAATTAAAAATATATTAATCATAAACATTAATTTATCATTCTCTAAAAATTTACTCTTTCGAAATTTTCCTCTATATTTCCAACCCTACAAAGTCTTCCCCACCCACCCCCAAAACTCTCAAACAAAGTTTTAGTCCTGTAGACCCCAAACTTTGCATATATTATACATTGTCCCTATTAACTGAGTTAAGCTCATGAGGACATCTCAATTGAATGTTTAAGAGGTCTTATATGTGCACACACATTTACTTTATAATTATTTCAATGTTAAAACTAATAATCATTCAATATCTCCAACTTTAGTATTTAAAAAAAATGAAGAATGCTAACCAATGCCTCAAGGACAATGATTAAACATATAAAACAAGTAAGTTTTCATAAAAACATTGTGTAATCATTACTTTATCAAAAGTAACATCTTATATTTCGAAGACAAAATTTATATTTGTAGATTCCTTAACCATTGCCCTGAGAGCACTGGTTAGCAAAACCCTTAAAAAATATATTATATAAATTTTATCGTTAATTCAACGTCATTACATATTTCAAGAAAATACACTTAAATACAAAGTATAGGGCCCGTGTAAACAAAGAGAGAGGATGCTTCCATAGTCATGTTTCTCTATAAATAAATAAAAAATAAAATCATTCACAATAACACGGTGCTAAATATGTGAAACTATGATCAACTTTGAAATTACATGAATAACTTTCATGTTCATAAAAAAGTTTTTACCTTTATAATGTTGCATGATTAGCTTAGAAAGTATGAAGTTTTGAAGAAATTTAATCCTAAGTTAACCATGACGGTAGTGTTGGAAAATCATTTTGATCACATGGTCTCTAGTATGTTGTAAGATGTTGCAGCATTATTGTTGTGAATTTAATGAAAACCACACCAATAAAATACTTGATATGTAGAGCAAGTAATAATCAAGCAACCAAAACAAAGTGTATGGAAGTTATAAACACAAATAAAAGTAGAAAAACACCGAGAGAAAGAAAGAGAGAACACACGAAATTTATTTACCCAGTTCGGTCCAAAACTGACATAGTCTGGGAGAGAGAGCAGCACTCCGTTCCACTATAATGATGAGTAACTTTACAAAAGAGATATCAATGAGTTACAAGAATAAGTTTCCCACCAAATTCTACCCAAAGTCCCAATCTCTTCCTGTGACCAAGAGACTCAATCCTAATAGTGTTTTCCAAGGTGAATCAACCCCAACCCTAGTGTTTGTTGCCAAGAGCAAACTCTATACAAACCCTGGTTTTCTTGTTGACTTCTAAACCCTTGTTTCAGCCCCCTCTATCTATCTATCTATCAGGGCTGGCCCAAGGCAAGAGCTTCCAGGCCCATGGCATAGGGCCCAAATTTTATTTTTTTTATGTAAAAGGCATAAAAAAAAATACAATATATATTATCCACGTAATATTATGTTAGATTTGTTCGGTTGGTCCAGCGGTTGGGGAGTGCATATACTTGTTCAATGACGTGGGTTCAATTCCCACCAAGCACATTTTTATGCTTATTTTTTTAATTTTTTCCAGCATTAATGGAATTTTTAATTTGGGACCTAATTTATTGTGGATTTCAGCCCAACTCTCCTCCAATTTAACCAGCATTAATTTATTATGGTTTTGGATCCCAGCATTAATTTTTTTCTCTTCAGTTTAATTCTATTTTTTTTAAAATTACAACAGGGCCTTCGAATTGTTTAAGACAACCCTGCTATCTATTTATCTCTCTCTCTCTCTCTCTCTCTCTCTCAAGGTTTACTCTGATACAAGGTCTATATTGATAGTAAAAGTATCCCTGGAACAAATCTGGGCCCAAAATATGATTCTGTTTTATTTTCTGTCTGTCAAATTCGGCCACCGAATTACTCCATTCGACCCCGAAAAATGTCGCATAGAAAGCTGATAAAAAACCAGAACAAAATCAGCCACCGAGCTATCCAATTCGGCCACCGATTTAGACAGCATCAGAACTCCAATTTCTTCAATTTTCAGTCACTTTCACAATAATCTCCACCTTGACTCTAAATTAGTGATGATGCCAATTTAACAACAACCACCATTCTCGTCTTTCCCTTGCTTCCCACTACACCAAGTAGCTCCACAAGTTTACACCTAACCTCTTCAACCATTGGAATGCCTTCCGCCTGTTGAAGATTCTTGCATCCAACTACGCTAGGAATTTTAGGTAGCTCCACAAGTACACACCCTAACCCCTTCAGCCATCAGAATGTCTTCCGCCTTCTTGAAGGTCCTTGCAGTCCAACTACACTAGGAATTTTAGATAGTTCCATAAGTATCCATCTTAACCTCTTCAGCCATCGGAACATTTTCCGCCTTTTCGAAGAGCCTTTCATTCCAACTACACTAGAAATTTTTGGTAGTTCCACTCCACAAGAATCCACCATAACCTCTTCAACACGGGACATCTCCCGCTTCCTTGAAGATCTTCTTCCATCCAATCACCCTTGGCTTTTTAGGGTAATCCCGCAAACTGTGCTATACATTCATCAACCTACGAAATGCTTCTGTCTTCATAAAGAAATCCCTTTCTCACCACTAGAGCGTAGAACCGAAGGTCCTCCATAGTCGTACCATTTCCGGTGTGTTCAACTCCACCTCAAGCTAAGCGTACTCTACCTCAACTAGCAAATATGTATATCCCACTATGTCTTTCACCTTAAAACTCCACCTCAACATGTAGATCACAAGTATTCTTATCACCGCCTCTCCAGGCTGACCATGAGTATTCTTACCACCGCCTCTCTAGGCTGATGTTGAGTGTTTAACGTCTCTCCAGATGACCACCGCTCTACCAGGCATCACTCCCAAAGTGAGAAACATCACCTTCTTCACCCTCCAAACAATACACCACCAAAACATCTGCATCCTTATAACCCTCAGAGATAATATTCTCCAAGTCATCAAGGATTCTGTTGAACTCCGCAAGTTGCTCCATGATGGCCTTTGACTCTACAATCTTGAATGAGTAAAGTTGTTGTTTTACGAATTGCCTAAGAGCCAAAGACTCAAACTTTGACCACATCGATGTCGCGGTTGGTTCCTTCGCTACTTCTCTCAAAAATTTATCCCCGAGGCACAAGACAGTGGCACTATTGGCCTTGTCCACCATCTCGGTCTTCTCCGCTCGTGACATGGTGACCGGTAACACACCTTTACCTTTCAAAGATTTCCCACACTTTTGTTGTATTAACACCGCTTCCATCTTTACCTTCCATAACCCAAAATCGTTATCTCCAGTAAACTCCTCAATATCCCACTTTGAACCCATGGTACTTGATTATCCTTTGACCCTTGCCCCATGGTGGGCGCCAATTGTTATGAATTCGATGAAAATCACACCAATAAAATACTTGATGTGTGAAGCAAGTAATAAGCAAGCAACCAAAACAAAGTGTATGGAAGTTATAAACACAAACAAAAGAAGAAAAACAGCGAGAGAAAGAAAGAGAGAACACATGAAATTTGTTTACCTAGTTCGGTCCAAAACTGACCTAGTCTGGGGGAGAGAGCAGCCCTCCGTTCCACTATAATGATGAGTAACTTTACAAAAGAGATCAATGGGTTACAAGAATAAGTCTCCGCCTAATTCTACCCAAAGTCCCAATCTCTTCCCATGACCAAGAGACTCAATCCTTATAGTGTTTCCCAAGGTGAATCAACCCCAACCCTAGTGTTTGTTGCCTAGAGCAAATTCTATACAAAACCCTAATTTTCTTGTTGACTTCTAAACCCTTGTTTCAGCCCCCCCTCTCTCTCTCTCAAGGTTTACTCTGATACAAGGTCTATATTTATAGTAAAAGTCTCCTTCATAAAATTGGAACAAATCTGGGCCCAAAATATGATTCTGTTTTATTTTCTGTCTGTCAAATTTGGTCACCGAATTACTCCATTTGGCCACCGAAAAATGTCGCATAGAAAGCTGAAAATAAACCAGAACAAAATCGGCCACCGAGCTATCCAATTAGGCCACCAATTTAGAAAGCATCAGAACTCCAATTTCTTCAATTTTGAGTTACTTTCACAACAATTTTGTTTCGTGGAAACCTCTATTTTTAAAAAGTTATATCCTTAGCCTTAACTTCAAAAATTTGTTCTAAACCAACTTTTAAAAAATTGGGTTTAGTTTTACACTTTTAATTTTAAGTTGAAACCATAAACGATTTTTTTTGTTTTTGTGCAAACAAGATTTCAATTTGCAAAGATGTTGATGTTAAGCACATCCCTTTAGGTACAACTTTTATATACTATTTGTTGAGACAGTGTATACTTGAACTAATTTTTTATTGATAAAACTTCTAATTTTCAATGCAACAAGTTTTTGACACCATTAACGAAGATTAGAAGGTGTTAAGATTTCAACTATTTTTGATAGATAATTACCTTGTTTTATTTTGTTAATAATCTCTTGGTGATTTCCTAAATGGTGTGATTTGAATGATCATGTCACAACAATCATCATCATATATAGTTTCAGTTTGATCCTAGGATAGAAATGACTAAAAAGGAAGTTATTCAAATCTAAGACAAACGATATGACTTAGAGCAACTTGAAGCAAATTTCAAGGCCAACATCAACAAGATAAAAATGGCTTTGGTAACAACCATTGACATGACTAATGACAGAGAGAGAACCATCAGAGAGTATGCCATGTTTGATCCAAATTTGCTGCATACAAGCATTGTAAGGTTTTACATCACTGCATTCTAGTTTGAGTTCAAAATGTTTACAAGCCATTGGATAGTTCAATGGTGCACAAATAAGAACTTTTTGTTCTTCCTTCGCACAACAGTAAGTATGATGATTTTTATAAGAAAATAAATATTGAATCCACCGATACTGTGATATAGCATTGAGAGTTCTGATTTGAACTATTCTAAATCAATGAATGTAGAAAACGCTTCTTTTAGAAACATTTTATGAAAAGAGTTATAAATATGAAGAAAAAGCTTTGCTGGAATTAGACGTCGTTAACTATTCATTCAATGTGTTCCCTCGATGTTTATATAAATTTTAAAATTCAATTATATCTCCACCTGTCCCCCATCGTATGTTTTCATGTCTTGAAAATGACACAAAATCCTTTGTATCAATTGACTTCCGATGCTAAGAAAAATAACTAATTCATTCAATGGCTTATGACCGGACAATGTGTGAATGAAAACCTAACCCTGTGTCTAGTATCTATCTATATATGGTTTAATTCAGATCTCTTATCTAACAAGGCAATGTCTCACACTTTCTAAATTAATTATTCATTTTCATATTGCACATCGGAAAAAGCATTAAGAACATAATTAAATCAAAGACATTAAGAATAATAGGTTATATATAATTGTCCGACCAAGAGTATTACATTGATTTTCTAGCTAACCAAACCTAATCCCAATTCAAAGAGAGATTTAGTTAACCAAAGATGAAGTAACTAACATAAAAATGAAGATCAAAGATGGAAAAGCATGCAAAATCTTGATTCCAAGCACCCAATGGTGAAGAACAACTTCTCGCTATGTTTATCTCTCTAAAATGAGACTGATTATATGAAAAGTGATACATAAATATGATTTACAAGTCTATTTGTACTAGAAAGAAGAGCGCAATTTGACTCAGCAAACTCCTGATCGCCCAACAAATCAAGATTGCTTGAGATGGAGGGAAAAGTCATCTCATATTTGAAAGCCATTAAACCGCCTTACTTCATTTTGGGCGAAATGTTTGTCACCCAGCAAAGCTGCTCTTTCTTTTCTCCCTGAAAATCTGTGTCCATGGTCGCTTCCAGCTCGCATAACGAACTTACTTGTACTAAGATTCTTTATTGCGTTGTAATTCCACATTGTCAATATTTAACTACATAGTATCATACTCATAATTACTTAAAAAAAAGTATCATACTCATAATAAAATTAAAGATATTTCCCCCTTATCTTATTTAGAATAAAAATATTCTTGCTCATGGACAAAAGGAAAGACAGAAAATAGAGAAACTCTCTAATATTCTCAAAGAAAGTTATTATTATTTGAATACTTGAATGCTTCAGTATGCCTGAACACTAGGTGGTGAGCCTTATTTATACTACTTAAGGAAGACTCTTCATAAAAACTAGAAATATCTAGAAACAAAGAAAAGTCTAAAGATATGGATACTCTAGTACGTAAGACTAGAAGGATCTAGAAAACTTAAGACTTCCCTAGTGCTTAATTTTATTTAGCAGTGTCTTCCATATATGAAGAATAATATGGAAGACTCTAGAATACTAAAGAATAATGTGGAAGTCTCTAGAGCACTCAAGAATAATATGGAAGTCTCTAGAATATTAAAGAATAATAAGGAGGCTACTAATTACTCTACTAAATAAAATTAAGTACTAGGGAAATCTTAATGTTTCTAGATCCTTCTAGTCATATGAACTAAACCATCCATATCTCTAGACTTTTCTTTGTTTCTAGAAATTTCTAGTTTGTATTGGAGAGCCTTCCTATAGTAGTATAACTAACGCTCACCACCCAGTGTTTAGGCATACTCAAGCATTGAAGCATTCAAATAATATAACATTTTCTTTGAGAATGCTGGAGAGTTTCTCTATTTTCTCTACCTTTCCTTTTGTCCCTGAGCCAGATTTGGCATCAAAGCTGGTTACGATACCACAAAGTTGAGTTTGAGCAAAAAATCAACGTAAAGTGAGTTTTCAAGTGGGCAAGGAGTTGCTTTCTTAAAACTTCACTTTGCGGCCATTTGTTCGCGAAACTACCTCGAAGTTGAGTTTTAGCAAAAAATTCAACGGAAAGTGAGTTTTAAAGTGAGCAAAGAGTTGCCTTTGTAAAACTTTACTTTGCGGCCATTTTGTTCGCAAAACTAACATCGTCATTTTGTTTGGGAAGTGAAGAAAACCCTTGGTTAACAAGTTTTCACCACCAACAAAACCACCAGTCACCACCACAATCTTCACCAAATAGTTTGTTAAACCACCATTGTCAAAATGCCACCAATAAAACAAAACCAAATTTCAAAGTTGAGTTTGAGCGAAAAAATCAACGGAAAGTGAGTTTTAAAGTGAGCAAAGAGTTGCCTTTGTAAAACTTCACTTTGCAGCCATTTTGTTCGCAAAACTAACATCGTCATTTTGTTTGGGAAGTGAAGAAAACCCTTGGTTAACAAGTTTTCACCACTAATAAAACCACCACTCACCACCACAATCTTGACCAAATAGTTTGTTAAACCACCATTGTCAAAATGCCACCAAAAAAACAAAACCAAAGACCTTTGCGTGAAATTATGATGGAAGAAATGAGGCGACATATTCAACTACTCCAGGAAAGTGCCAACGCCCAACAAGCATTTTTTGAAGTACAACGAAGAAGAGTTGATGATAATGGCTCTAGTAGCGACTCTTCATTTTCTAGAAGTAGCCGCTCACATCGACGTCAAACTCAGATGAGTGATATCAAAGCAGTCATTCCAAATTTTGAAGGGAAGCTACAACCTGATGAGTTTGTGGATTAGCTATAGACTGTTGAACGAGTATTTGAGTATAAGAAGGTTCTGGAGGAGCAAAAAGTAAAGATCGTTGCTGTCAAGCTGAAGAAACATGCTTCAATTTGGTGGGAAAATCTTAAAAGGAAACGAGAGCGTGAATGGAAAAGCAAGATCAAGACATGGGAGAAGATGCATCGAGAACTAACCCGTAAGTTTTTACCTCCTCATTATTATCAGGACAATTTTATTCAATTACAAAATCTCCGTCAAAAATCTATGTCGGTAGAAGAATATACTAGAGATTTTGAGAAGTTGATGATGAAATGTGATATCCAAGAAAAGGAAGAGCAAATGATTGCTCGATACCTTGGAGGGCTAAACACTAACATTGTACACCTAGTCCAACTTCAACAATATTGGAGCTTGGATGAGGTTCTTCGTCTAGCCATCCGGGTTGAGAAACAACTACCTAAAAAATCATTATACCAACATCTTTCCTCCACCAGAAGTTATGCCCACTGTAACAAACCATCAACCCAAGAACCTAGCTCCTTAACCAAGCCTCCACAAAAAATCATTGAAGAGAACAGTTCTAAGACACCTAGATGCTTCAAATGTCAAGGGTTTGGACATATTGCTTCTGATTGTCCAAATCCAAAAACCATGACCATCATAAAAGGGGAGATACATGAAGCTTCTGAAGAAGAAGAAGAAGATATTCATGAAGCTCTAGAAGAAGATGAGATGGGTGAGCCAATATATGACGAAGAGCCCGTTCTTGCTGATTGTGGTGAATCACTAGTAGTTAGAAGAAGCTTACACACCACAATAGTCAAAGAAGAACCATGGCTAAGACATAATATCTTCCACACGCTTTGCACCTCACAAGGCAAAGTTTGTGGTGTCAGCATTGAACGTGGAAGCTGTGAGAATGTTGTATCCAATTATATGGTGGAAAGATTGAAGTTGCCGAAAAAGGAGCACCCACATCCATACAAGTTACAATGGCTAAACAAAGATAATGAGGTTAGAGTCTCTAAGCGTTGTCTTGTATATTTTTCCATTGTGAAAAAATACAAAGACAATGCATGGTGTGATGTCATCCCTATGGATGCTTGTCACTTGCTTCTTGGGAGACCATGGCAATATGATCGCCATGCCTTATACGACGGTTATGTCAACACTTACACCTTTGTGAAAGATGGTGTTAAAATCAAGTTGGTGCCCCTACCGCCCAATGCATTTGATGAAGGAAAAAATGATTCCAAGCTAATAGTATCTCTAGTCTTAAAAGAACCATACAAGGATAAAACAAAGTTTTGTATGTCCCGTCTAATTCCTAAGCCACCTTGTGAAGTTGTTAGTATGGATTTCTCCTTTGGATTACTACATAGTCTTTGCTACCTTAAATGTTGCTGATCTTTCACCATACTTTGGCGATAATGAAGACTTTTGACTCGAGGACGAGTCTTCTCTAACCCGGGGAGAATGATAAAGAATAATATGAAATTCTCTAGAATGATGAAGAATAATATGGAAGACTCTAGAATACTAAAGAATAATGTGGAAGTCTCTAGAACACTAAAGAATAATATATAAGTCTCTAGAATACTAGGGAATAATAAGGAAGCTACTAGACACTACTAAATAAAATTAAGCACTAGGGAAGTCTTAACTTGTCTAGATCCTTCTAGTCTTATGTATTAGAGTATCCATATCTCTAGACTTTTCTTTGTTTCTAGATAGTTCTCTAGGGAGGCTCTCCATTACAAACTAGAAATATCTAGAAACAAAGAAAAGTCTAGAGATATGGATGCTCTAGTTCATATGACTAGAAGGATCTAGAAACATTAAGATTTCCCTAGTACTTAATTTTATTTAGTAGAGTAATTAGTAGCTTCCTTATTATTATTTGATATTCTAGACACTTCCATATTATTCTTGAGTGCTCTAGAGACTTCCATATTATTCTTCATCATTCTCCTCGGGTTGGAGAAGACTCATCCTCGAGTCAAAAGTCTTCTTCATTGCCAAAGTATGGTAAAAGATCAACAACATTGAAGGTAGAAGAGACTCCATAGTAATCCAAGGAAATAATCCATACGACCAACTTCCCAAGGTGGCATAGGAATTAGACGAGACATACATAACTTTGTTGTATACTTCAATGGTTCCTTCGTGACAAAAACTTCTAGTGACTTGCATTCATCTTTTCCTTCATTGAATTCTTTTAGTGGTAGACGTGCCAACTTGGTTTTAATCTCATCCTTCACAAAAGTGTAGATGTTGGCATAACCATCATATAAGGTATGACGATCATATTGCCAAGGCATTCGAAGATGAATTTAGAAAGTATCCATAACATCACACAACAACCTTTCTTTATAATTTTTGCTAATGGAAAATGGGAAAATGGAGTGTTGAGATACGTTTACCTCATTATACTTGTTGAGTCAATGCAACTTGTATGGATCTTGGTGCTCAATCGGTCGGGGATTTAACTTTTCTACTATATACTTTGATGCAACATGTTCACATCTTCCGTTATCGATTATGTCATTACAAACCATGTCCTGCGAGGTGCAATGAGTGTGGAAGATATCGTGTCCTAGCCATAGTCATTCTTTGTATGTTGTTGTTTGCAAGCTTCTTTTAATTTCCAAAGATTCACCATATTCAGCAAGAACATATTCTTCGTCATATATTGGTTCATCATGCTCCTATTTTTCAAAGGCTTCATGAATGTCATCAGAACCATATTCATCATCATACATTGGATCTATGTTTCCCTTTTCTTCAAACACTTCACAAATGTCAACACCATCATATTCTTCATTGTAAATTGGTTCTCCCATCGACTCTTCCTCAAACGATTCATGAATGTCTTCTTTTTCTTCTTCAAAAATATTATTTATCTCCCTATTGACGATGGTGACTACTTTATGATTCACACAATCTTAGGCTATGTGTCCATACCATTGACACATGAAACATTTAGGTATATTGGTATTTCTCTCTTTGGTTGTGTTATGTTGGGGTCTAAATGAGGAAATAGGTTGATGGATTAAGGGTTTGTGATAATCAATATGAGTTATGGTGGAGGAAAAAGGTTGGTATGAAGATGATTTGGATAATTGTAATTGTGTAAAATTCTCTTGATCATAATAACGAGGAGGTAAATACTTACGGGTTAGTTTTTGACACATTTTCTCCCACATCTTGATCTTGCTTTTTCCTTCACACTTGCGTTTCCTTTTAAGATTTTCCCACCAAATTAAAGCATGTTTCTTTAGCTTTACTGCAACAATCTTTAGCTTGTTCTCCTCTGGTATCTCCTTGTACTCAAATACGCATTCAATAGCTTGGAGCCAATCATCAAACTCATTTGGTTGCAGTTCTCCATCGAAATCTGGAATATCGACCTTGATATCATTCATCCGAGGTTGACATCGGTGTGAGCGACTGTTTCTAGATGTTGAAGAGCCACTACCGGAGCCATCATCATCAAATCTTCTTTGGTGTGCTTCCAATAAGTCTTGTTGGACGTTGACAGTCTCCTGTAGTAATTGAATTTGTCGCCTCATTACTTCTATTTCAATTTCATGAAAAGATAATTCATTTTGTCTTCTAGGTGGCATTTTGACAATGGTGGTGGTTGATCTTTTTTTTTTTGGGTGAAGATTGTGAAGGTGAGAAAAGCACAAGAACGGGGGGTTGAATTGTGTTTGCTTTTTCTTCATTTTCTCCTACTGAAGTCACTGATCAAAAGCAGATAGAGTTCAGATTTTGAAGTGATAATTAGAATCTAAATGCAGCGGATAAAAACAGAGAGAGAGAGAGAGAGAGAGAGAGAGAGAGAGAGAGAGAGAGAGAGAGAGAGAGAGAGAGGGACACAAAGCAATTACACAAGTTCTTTCCACAAACCGGAAATAGTCATGTCCCCATTGCACTTCCAAGGAGAGTTCACTAAAAATGTAATATCAAATTACAACTGCTCAATGCTACAACTAGAAAGAGACTTCAAATTACTCAAGCACAACTGAAAGAGATTTCCTATGCTCCTGAACACAGTTAAGAGACTTCCAATGCTCAAGCACAACTGCAAGAGACTTCTATTGCTCAAGCACACAAGCAAGAGACTTCTAATCAAACAGAATTACAAAGAAGTTTGTTTGAGTTTGAACACTTGATATACAATCAGTGGTGTTCACAATACAAATCAGATACAGACTCTTAAGACTTTAGAAATTCTAAGTGACTTTAAATGCAGAACAATAACATAGTTTTGGACTTTGAATTGTTGTATGAGTCTTGCTTTTGTGTGTGTCTGTATTTTCCAACTAGTAAGTCTTCACTCCTTTATATAGAGGTGTGAGACATACGTTGGAAAGTTGCCAGCACAATAAAGAGAGTCGTTTGAAGCTTGTTGAAAATCACCAATGATCTTTTGCCTAATATGGTTATTGTCCTATGAATGATCAATTTCAAATGCATTCCTAGTTTGAAGGAATATTTCTACAGGCAGAGCTGTTATTCTTGTCTTGTTGCAGAGACACGAACAGAGTAGTGGAAGAAGTGGTTGTACAATTCGTACAATTGTCCTTTGTCAACGCTCTTGATAGAACAAGCATCCAATGCTTTCAAATTCTTTCATAAAGGTCGTTGTAACACTCTTTCAGTCTAATGCAATGCTGGACGAGATTAAATCCATTACACAGCCTTTGAAGCTTTAAGTCTCTCATCTCCTGATGAACTTCAGCTTCTGGTGATCTTGCTTCTGAGGAGATGCTTCTGACGAACTTGCTTCTGATGATGTCATCACTTCAGGAGCACTTATACTTCAGATGCTTCAAGCTTCCTTTTTGTTGATTCTTTTGCTCTCTTTTGTTCTTCCAGAACCTTATAAAGATATCAAATTTTTGTCTTTGGTCCTGTACACTTGAACAAATATTACCATATCCAATTGAGAATTTTTAATACCTTGTTATCATCAAAACTCTAAGGGTAATGTATGTTAAACGCATTTTGTTCCAACAGATTGTGGCGGTGCGTGTTGTTTTGTTGGTCGTGTTAGCTTTGCGAACAAATGGCCGCAAAGTGAAGTTTTGAGAAAGTAACTCCTTGCTGTCACTTGTAAACTCACTTTACGTTGATTTCTTCGCTCAAACTCAAACAAAATGATGGTGTTAGTTTCGCGAACAAAATGGCCTTAAAGTGAAGTTTTAGAAAGGCAATTCCTTGCTCACTTGAAAACTCACTTTCCGTTGATTTTTCCGCTCAAACTCAACTTTGTGGTATCGTAACTAGCTCTGATGCCAAATCTGGCTTAGGGACAAAAGGAAAGGTAGAGAAAATAGAGAAACTCTCTAATATTCTCAAATAAAGTTATTATTATTTGAATACTTGAATGCTTGAGTATGCCTGAACACTAGGTGGTGAGCCTTATTTATACTACTCTAGGAAGGCTCTTCATAACAAACTAGAAATATCTAGAAACAAAGAAAAGTTTAGAGATATGGATACTCTAGTACATAAGACTAGAAGGATCTAGAAAAGTTAAGACTTCCCTAGTGCTTAATTATATTTAGTAGTATCTAGTAGCCTCCTTATTATTCCCTAGTATTCTAGAGACTTCTATATTATTCTTTAGTGTTCTAGAGACTTTCACATTATTCTTTAGTATTCTAGAGTCTTCTATATTATTCTTCATCATCATTCTAGAGAATTCCATATTTTCATCATATTTAAACATAAATAAATAGGTGATAAAATTTTGCATTCAATCAATTTATTGAGCAAAATAAATTCATTTGATAAGAAAACTTATATTGTTTGAGTCTTTAATTAGACCTTTTGAGCAAAATAAATTCATTTAATAAGAAAACTTATATGGTTTGAGTCTTTTAGACCAAATGATTAATTAGGTAAAGAGTAGAATGTGATATTGCTTTATCTTTAAGAAAATTAGAATTAAATTTAGAGTTATGTTAACATATTATTTTTTTTTTGACAGAAGTTATGTTAACATTTTTTTTTGAGAGAGTTATGTTAACATATATAATTGGTGTTAGCTTGACATTTTTTTTATTATTGATTATTCATTGTATTTTAAAAATATTATGACCTTTCGAATAATCAGTTTTATTATATATACTAAATCCATCTAAATCCGGTTAGTGTGGTTCACATGAAACCTAGAATTTTTCAATGAGACCAACATTGTTCTAGAGATTGCCTATTGCGCAATCAAGCATGTGCTGTGAATCTTTTAATTCCAGCCTACCCATTAATTTTTATCGAGGCATACTTCTAAGAAAATAAAATTGTGCAGTTAGGTGAAAAGAAAAACCAGTATGCTGCAGCTTTCGTTGTTTATAGGATGGATTATTGGTAGTCTCAAACATATGCACCGTTGTAACATAGGTTGTCACAAAAAAGGGAGGTTGTAACATAGTTAATATATTTTGCATATCCCAATTAAATCACTTTTTGCATCCATTCATGGGGCAAGTTAATCGGAGCCAGAGGAATGAGGAAAATCATTTAGATGTACTATATTTGGATTTGGATAACTACGGTTAAAATTAAAAAGAATAAGAAAGCTCTAGCTATCCACCAGTGTGTATGAGTTTTCAAGCATGTTATCTACCTATAAAAAATAAATAAAAAAAATGGTCCAAACAAGATAAATATCAAATAGATAATAATCTCTCTCTTCCCCTTCTTTCTCTCTTGTGTATGTCACCAAAATTTTAGTTTCTTCTTATTCATATACCAAAGAATTTTTGACCATAAATCACCTCTTCAATTCGTTTTTCTCTTTCCCTTTTATTGAAATAAGTAGTTTTCACATCTATTTTGTTTTTTCTTTCGTGATTTTGTCGTTTTAGTGCGACAATCTTGTGTTTGTCGTCTTTGTGTAGTGTTGTTTGTCTTTCTTGTTCGTTCGGGTATTGGTTCAGTTCAGATTGTCAGATCAACTACGATTCCAACGCAGATCCAATCAATGACTTTGACGTCGTCAACGTTGCAGATCCGCAGACATGGTTATTCCGGTGACTTGAATATAGTCATATGTGTAGGTTTTTGTACTTTGACATTTGATGCTATTAAGATGGATGTTGTGAGTTTGTTCGTAGACTCATCCTTTTTATTTTTAGCAAATTTGCATTGTATCGATGTATATAATTTAAATGACTGAATATCATTTGTTTTTAGGGAAAAAAATCAAATAGATAACTCTCCTATTTCCTTAAAAAAAACAAGGATTTGCATCACAATAGTTATCAAACACAACTCGTCTTTTTAATTGTATAACAAATAATAAACATTCCTAAAAAAAAACTTAAAAGTATAGTCTACTAGTAAAAAAACAAATTATAAATTCAGAGATTTAGCCTTTGTTTGAGACTTTGAAGATGAGAGAAGAACTTTGCATGGTGGGCGTGTGAGGGAGGTGGGGAGTCGAGGGTCGTGTTGGTGGAGGGATATGTGAGGATTCGAGGTGGCGTTGGTTTTGAGGGAGGGAATCAGTTTGAGGAGAATGTGTTTCGGAAGATAGGTAGTGGGGTTGATACGTGTTTTTGGACTGATAGGTGGTTGGGAAAGGTTCCTTTATGTGTTCGATATAGGAGGTTGTTTGAGTTGGTGGGGGATAGAGGAATTTCGGAGGTGGATATGAGAGAGTTAGGGTGGGGAGATGAGGGGGAGGGTTGGAGGTGGCGTCGTCGTTTGTGGGTGTGGGAGGAGGGGATGGTTAGGGAGTGTACGTTGCTGCTTTCTAATCTGCATTTGTAGGTTGACACAACTGATATGTAGCATTGCAGTTAGACAAGAGTGATACTTATTCTTTTGATGGTGTGTATCAGTTTCTCACTACTTATGAGGTGCAAACATTAGTTTAAGTTTTCGAATTGGTGTGGCATAAGATTGTTTCTTTGATGGTCTCATTATTTGTGTACCGGTTCTTCAAAACAGGCTGCCTACTAAAGATTATTTGGTCAGGGAGGTGTTATTTTGGCCGAAGATCACTTTTGTGTAGCAGGTTGTGGTGAGATGAAATCGACTAATCATTTATTCCTCCATTGCAGTTTATTTGGTTCACTTTGGTATTTGGTTCGTGGTTGGTTGGGGTTCTCTCCGGTAGATCCTCGCTTTATTTCGGACCATTTCGATCATTATACTATCTTGACAGGTGGTTCGAAAGCGAGGCGATCTTTTTGGCACTTGATTTGGTTTACCAGTGTGTGAGTTATCTGGCAAGAGCAAATGACAAGGTGTTTAATCATAAGGTGAAATCGATGCCTTAATTGCTTGATAAGGTTAAACATTTGTCTTTGTGGTGGCCTGAAGCGTAAGAGTGCAAATGTTTCTCTTGAGTTTGCTGGTTGGTGACAACTCCCCTTTGATTGTTTGGGTGTTGATTAATTGTATTGTTTTATTTTCTTTTCTTATCAATGTCCTATTCTTTAATGGATGTTGGTTAATTATTTTTTGTATTTAAACTCTTAGCTTCTTCTCGGCACACCTTATGCTAAGGATGTGGTTTTTCTTGGTGTTTAATATATTTGATTTTGCCTTATTAAAAAAAACAAAAATTTATAAATTAAGTAAATTAACTAATTTATAAATTAGTAGAATATTCCTTTAAAGATATCTTTCTTTTTCTTGATCAACAAGTTTTGTGCTTCTAATGTCAAAAAAAATAAAAAGTATTGAATACTTTATAGCAAACCTTCTTAAAATCAAAGAAAGTTGTAAAAAAAAAAAAAAACAAAAAAACCAAAACTCAAAGAAAGAGCTTTTCTTTTTATCATGGGTATCAAAGAAAGTGTTATTCTTTAGGCTAATAAAGCATCCTTCATAATCTTGTAACAGAACCAAACATGGCCATAATGTGATCCAATCATTATTGCCAGTATCTGCAAATAAAAAAAGCCACATAACTACAATATTATTTGTACATTATGATTTTGGCATTGTAGACTTTAATATATAAGCAGATTAACACTTCTAACAAATTGTGTAAATTCTTTCACAATTATTTGAATTGACTTTCATATGATATATATTTCATTTATTCTCTCATTGATACAATGATTTGCTTCAATCAATGGGTACAAATTGATTGTTTTCTTATACTTTCAAAACAATTTTATAATTTTTCACATGATCGAAGGAAGACATTCTACATTTTGATACCCCCAACACACTAAAGCAAAAGTGGAGAAATACTACTTCCCAACCAGAACTTTACCAAATATATTTCCAAAAATATTTAAATTTTTTAACAAAGGACACAAAATGTTGTAAAAATTTGTAATGAACACAAAGATAAATTCATCACGTAGTTCTCTATATGAGAAGATTGAACTTCACAAAGATCAAAGTCTCATGCACGTGAGGACGGTTCCTTGATCCCTAATCTCAATACACCAAACAATTCATCATTCAGCAATTTCAAAATGAGTAGTGTTCAATGGTGTACACCTACATATTAGCAATTGGAATTGATGGTAATCGAAAAAAAATTCTTTTTGTGGAATACAACTTATATTACAATTGCAAACCTTGCATAGTTCCAATGCGCAAAGAGAACATGGTACAATGGTGTGGTTAATTTTTTTTTTTGTCAAGTAATATAGTGGGTAAAAATTCACCTCATAATATAAATAAATGGAGTGTTTGAGATTTGAATCCCGACCCCTATATAACTGTGTGAATTGTGATGAAGTTAGTCATTCAAAATTCCAATAATTTAATTTCTTGGACCGATCCAACACATATGGATGTCTAACTCGAATTTCTAGATAAGGTGTTTTAAAGTCCATTAAAATTTTTCTCTCAAAAAAAAAAAGTCCATTAAAATTTTGTGGGTTATGCTAACAAGCAAGTGCCTTAAAACACATTTGTTAATGAAACCAAAAGTGCTCCCTCCGTTTCACAATGAGTGTCACTTTAGTTAAAAAATTTTGTTACAAAATGAATGTCACTTTACATTTTCAATACAACTTTAATTTTTTTCTCAACTTTAACCTCAATAAATACTCCAACTTTTCTCTCGCACAATTTTCAATGCAACTTTAAATTTATCTTTTTCTTGGGCATTTTAGTAAAAGTGTTATGTCTAATTATTATTTCATTTTATTTCTTAATTTGTGTGCAATTGCCTAAAACGACACTTATTTTGAAACAGAGGAGTAATAAGCTTACATTGGATTCAACAATATTTTGACTTTTAAAAAGTTAAATTCATTACTTTTTACTATTTTTTAATACAATATTTTAATATTTATCCTCTTAACCAATGCCCTAAAGACACTCTTAAACATTTCTCAAATTATATTAATTTTAGTTTTAAAGTCATTTCTTTATTAAGTAAAACAAAAAAACTAGAAGCCTAAAAGGAGACTTGGTGGCCTTACCTATAGTTTTCTATTGGTATTAGCGTTAGGAAGTTCTTATTTCAATAATAATGTGTGAATCTAGGAGTCTATGTTCAACTATTTCCACATGTATAATCGACGGTTATCCTTGTCATCCCTCGATTAGGAGTTTGGGCTTGCTAGCTAGATAATGTTATTAATCACAAGTGGGTAATTTCTCGTGTTTATTCTTATTTGAATCAAAACTTGATGCAAACTTGTTTAAGTGTTTGTATGAATAGGCTCCCGAGGGAATCCCTTTTTGAAATTAAGAAATATTCACCAAGTGAAGTTTTTAGTGTGATATTTACGACTTAGTTACTTAATATTGAAGTAATTAATATCTTGGTCTTTGTCAATTACAGTATATCTTGGATCCTATATATTGAGTATATACAAGCTGTAGGTTAAATTAATTTTTTTTTGACAAAATAAATGATATTCATTCATTCAAATTGATAGAGTACATCGATATAATGCAAATTCGCTAAAATCAAAAAAGATGAATCTGTGAACAGGCTCACGGCATCCATGTTAATAGGATAAAACAACAAAGTACAAATGCCTACACATATGGCTATATTTAAATCTCCGGAATAACCATGTCTCCGTATCTGCAATGTGGAGGACCCCAAAGTCATTGATTGGATCTGCCCTGGATCAAAGCTGATCTGACAATCTGAACCGATCAAATACCTGAGAGAAACAAGAAAAATAAACAACGTCGCACAAAGACGACGAACAAACCAACGTCACACGAAGACGATGAAATCACAAAATAAAAAACGAAATAGATGTGAAAATCACTTATTTCAATAAGAGGGAAAGAGAAAAACGAGTTAGAGGGGTGATTTTGGGTCAAAAATTGACCCTAAATCACCCTCTTTGGTGGATGAAGGAGAAGAAACTAGGGTTTTTGCGATGGCTTGTAGGTTAAAATTTTGTTCCCTCTTAAATAACTTTTATAGTCTCATTGTTAAATTATGTACTAAAAATCCATTTGAAAAAAGATATATATCTTATTGAAAGTGAGTGTTAGCAACACACTCTTTAACACATAACACACACCTTTCTACTCGTTAAAATTTTCATTACACCCACCAAATTTATATGAAATCCACGATATAAATTTTAATCTATAGATAGAACGTGTTGTTAGCATAATTTCATGTATCGAATATGCTATAATAGGTTCAACATTACAAAGAATCCAAACGCGTATAACATTTCATGCATAAATGCCATAAATATCAAAAGTTATTAGACACTTTTTTTTCCATTGTTCTAAGCTATAAATCAAATTGTCTCATCAAAGAGATGAGTTCATAAATCCAATTAGCATTTGAAGCACACGTAGTTTTGACATTTCAAAAAGTTAATTAAGTTAAGTATAGGCAATTAACGTACAATCCCTATTAGGATTATCAAATTCATTAGCTCCAAATAGCTAGGGGTGGTATACAATTTAGGCACACAGTCTTAACAATCGTGGTTGAGTTGACACAACCTCACAAACTGGTCTATGAGGTGAGAAATATTCCCTACTTGTATAGATGATTTATCATTTAACATGAGACTCTTCGGGCACTCTCTCAGGCCCAATACTATTAAGTTTGTTGCGTGAATATAAATGATAGGTGATTCATTAGTTAACACATGATCACAAGTAGGACGAATCATATTTAAATCTTTGATATCATCTTCAAATATGTGGTTTGGCCTACCACACCTCTATAAAACCGCTTGTGACATGAGTATTATCCCCATTTATAATCATTTGTTTATGATATATCTCTTGTCCTTTATCCTATGTAATACTCTAACAAATTGGACCAACCGTTTAACACACTTACGGATGTTAATTAATTTTTCCTTGTACTTACAAGGATCATCCTAAAGGCATTGTGGATACGAAGTTGGGATCACACCCTCAACCTGCAATGTTCCCCGTCTTAAAAGAATTCCAAAATTATATATAAGCATAATTTTACAATTTTAAATATATATTATTTGTTAAATTAAATATTACAAAAAAAAAATCCTACATTATACAACTTCAAAATGAAATTACAATATTATGCAACAATATTCTCATGACATAATATTGTAATTTCATTTTGAAGTTGCATAATATAGAAATAATATGTAGATTACTTAATGGTAAGTGATAAAAAACAAACTCATCTCTTTTTTTTTTGAGGCAAAAAATCTCATATCTCTTAAATCATGATTATGAGTTTAATCTCTAACTTGTATATATGAAAGTTTACCAATTGAGCGAGACAAAATCTTCAAAGTATTTTATACCCTTTATTACTAGTTAAAATTTGATAAAGCTACCAGTTGCTAGACAAAAATAGAACCGACTTTCACTGATTAATTTTTGTTAGGGGTTCTTTCACTAATTATTGTTTGGGAAAAAATGTTTTTATAGTGTTTTAAAATTACTGAAAGAACATAACAATGTTTTTCTACTTTTTTTTATATTAGAAGATAACCTTAAAATAACAACCAAAAATAGAGAATATCATTTTTTGTAAAATTTTATATATTGACTTCGTAAATCTAGTAAGGCTACTAAGAAAAAATTAAGGTGGAAAAACCACATGTTAATTTAATAATTCTCACTACAATCTTTGGGGAAAACAAAGGAAGGTTGCTCTTGATTCGATTTAGATTACAAATCTTGTCGTTTTGATATGTCTTAACATAAATTCCATTTCGAAACTTGGAAAATATCATAATTTTGAATCTGATCTAGGAAAATGGGGAATATTTTTTAAAAATAACATAACAATGGGAAATAATTGAAATATCTATTACAAAAAAAAAAAAAAAAGTTTAAAGGTTTGATGTTTTCTTTTCTCCATGTATTACAATCATTCTGCCACGTGTCATGGGCTAAAAATAGTAAAGTGACTCATGATACAAATGGAGCATAAGCACTAGCAATTTGTGTTGGTTCTTTTTATTCTCTTTCTTGAGCCACATGATTAACCATTTAATAAAAGCATTTATAGAAGTGATAGGCATAGTGTAATTTGCTAGATGTTTCTCATAAATAAGAAAAGGCATGCATGAAGAATCCCTTTCTACATAGGATTTATGAAAAATGACCTCAAAATGATCCCCTAAATGGTTGAAACTTTTCACTACAAATATACAAGTGGCAATGCCTAAAAATTGTGGTAGATGTTAAAATATAACAATCCATGAATAGTGGTTGGACATGAATTAAGTGACCCTTGACTAGCCTTTTTAATTTGATGGCTTTTATTAATGGGTCCGTATACTAAAAGGAGAGGAGGTAAATTATGCTACCACTAAATTTCATTATCTTCTTTATTTAAAAAAAAATCAGTTGTAAAAAAAAATTCTTTGAAATTCTAAAAGATGAAATTAGTATTGTAAGTTATTGAAATATATGGTTAATTGTTGAAATATGTAAATAACTTTATCATTTTAAATTTTAAAATAGAGTATAAAAGTACAACAAAAAAACCAAAATAGTATGTTAAAATGATTGATACTCGAATTCTTTAACCATTTAGTTATTGGTATGATTGATACTCGAGTTCTTTAACTATTTAGTTATTGGTTCGATTTTGTGCATATAGAAAAATATTTGTTGAAAGAGGTCGATACAACACAAAAATAATGAATAGGAGGGCACTTATACACGTATACTAATGTCATCATTTTGACATCAATAATAATTTCAAAAATAAAATAATGAATATGATTACATATACATATGTCGTGTTGGTTTTTGATATGAGCACACATGATGTCGACACACTTTCAATATGAAGTGTTTTTTGTTTTTTTGTGGTGGTCGAGGTTTGAACCCCAGACCTTACATATATTATGCATTGTCCCTACCAACTGAAATAAACTCGAAGACCAATATGAAGTGTTTCTTAGTGCTACTATATTTTTAAACAATTTTATTGATTCTTGGTGATGTTATTTATTTCATTCATAAAGATATCTCTAATCATAAGTCATAAGTCATAACCCATGTGTTATTATTTTCCAATGACATCACATGCTACTCTGAAACCACTGCTACATCATACCTCCCCTTCACTCTATTTATACCCCCACACATCCTCTTTCCCTCTCCACACTCAATTCAAACAACAAAACCTCACCTTATTCTCATCCTCTCTTCTTCTCATTCTTCAAACACAATCTCATATCCTTAACTTCTTCGATCATAACACAAACAAAAATGCATAACATTAGTCTAAACATGCCACCAATGTCTCAAACATTCGACCCCGAAGACATTCTCAAAAACCGTTGCATATTAGTTAATGGACCTGTTATAGTTGGAGCTGGTCCATCAGGCTTAGCAGTTGCGGCTTGTCTGAAAGATCAAAATGTCCCCTTCGTCGTCCTCGAAAGAGCTAACTGCATTGCCTCTCTTTGGCAGAATCGAACCTACGATCGTCTTAAACTTCACCTTCCTAAACAATTGTGTCAACTACCCAATTTTCCTTTCCCTGATCACTTCCCTGAATACCCTACAAAATTTCAGTTCATAAGTTACCTTGAATCATATGCTAAAAACTTTAACATAACACCAAATTTCAATGAAACAGTGCTATCTGCTAAGTATGATGAAACCTTTGGTCTATGGAGGATTAAGTCCATTAGGAAAAAAAGTGATAAAGTTGTTGAAGTTGAGTATATCTGTAGGTGGCTTGTGGTTGCTACCGGTGAAAATTCGGAGAAAGTTGAGCCGGAGTTTGAAGGTTTGGCTGATTTTGGTGGAAATGTTATGCATGCTTGTGACTATAAATCTGGTGTGAATTATAGTGGAAAAAATGTTCTTGTTGTTGGCTGTGGAAATTCCGGAATGGAAGTTTCTCTTGATCTTTGTAACCATAATGCAAAACCATCAATGGTTGTTAGAAGCTCGGTGAGTACCTAAATGAAAATTAATTACTTTGATAAATCATGTTAATCTTGATTCATAGTTTACATTTTTATTTGTATAGATTGTGACCATGTTTGTTTTTTATTATTAGGTTCATGTGTTGCCAAGGGAAATATTTGGAAAATCAACTTATGAGGTAGCTGTTATGTTGATGAAAAGGTTACCAATTTGGATGGTCGATAAGATATTGCTTGGTCTAACTCGTGTGATCTTGGGGAATGTTGAAAAGTATGGTCTTAAAAGGCCATGTATGGGACCTTTAGAGCTTAAGAACACTTCAGGGAAGACACCAGTTTTAGATATTGGAGCACTTGAGAAAGTTAGATCTGGTGAAATTAAAGTTGTTCCTGGTATTAAAAGATTTTCACAAGGGAAAGTTGAACTTGTTGATGGAAAGGTTCTTGATATTGATTCTGTTGTTCTTGCTACTGGTTATAGAAGCAATGTACCATCTTGGCTTAAGGTTAGTTTGTTTAGTCCTTCTTTGTAATTATATGTGTCGGTGTTGTGCCAGCATCAGACACGACACGTGTTCGACACCAGGATACGCTTAATCCGAAGAGTGTCTCTGCTTCATAGTAGTTAGTAGTTCACTTTGTTTAAGTTGATTATTTAACTTTTCTATGTTATATATTGAACAGGAGAATGAATTTTTTTCCAAAGATGGAATGCCAAAAGATCCATTTCCAAATGGATGGAAAGGAAATGCTGGTCTTTATGCTGTTGGATTTACAAGGAGAGGACTCTCTGGTGCTTCATTGGATGCAATTAGTGTGTCTCAAGACATTGCTAAAAGTTGGAAAGAAGAAAATAAACAAAGAAAGAAAACAGTGGCTGCACGTCATAGGAGATGCATATCACACTTCTAAGTGTCCGTTTCGAGTGGCGTTTGATAAAGCAAAATCACATCTGCAAATTATTCGGTGTAAATCTGCCGTGATTTTAAAAAGTTAAGAATTGGAGTTTCTACGTTAAAATGGTTTTTTTACCGTGATTTTAAGCAAAATGTGATTTACAACCGCCCATCTAAACAGGCATTAAGAAACATATTTTGGGTTTGTTTAGCTTCTTTTGCTTATGGCAAAAGAATAATAGCACACACAAAATAACGTAGAGTTTCTCAATACAAATTATAGTACACAAAGAATTAGCCCTCTCCTTAAGAAAATCCCACTGTTTGATAATAATTTAGAAATTATTATTTTTTTCTGTACAAAGGTTGATGTGGCTTATTTGATTAATTATGCTTTTTTTTTTATTTTTTTATAATGTATGGAATATATTGTTTCACACTCTAATGATGTTGTATTGTATTACAAATTTCATGTTTTAATACTGAAGTCAAACCTATCTCTCTCTCTCTCTCTTCTATAATCTGATTTATTATTTTTTTGGTCAAACCCTTAATTTTAATCCTAAGGGCAAGTGCAAGGGCTTTTGTCCTTAAGAAAAATGCACAATAAATGTTGACATTGAAGTTGGAAGGAAACGAATTTGTGAACCTCATATATTCCCATGTTGCACAGCACATGGACAGATCCTGATGTCATAAGAAAATAAATATTAGATGCTTTGGTGCTATGGATAGGAACGAAATTTGAAAGAAAAGAAACAATTTTACTCTTTTATCATAGAGCACGATTTTGTATTGTAAATGTTTTTTTATTTTTTTATAATTAATTAGAGGAAGTTTATTTGATTGATGGAGAAAGAAAGAGAATCATACACAATTACACATTGATAGAATTTGAGATTTACAATATGTAACAATTTCATGGACATCAATATAATTCTGCTTGCTATGACATGAGTTCAATCTGATAGAAAAAGTTTGCCTCCCAAACTTGCACAAATGTTGGAATCCTTACTAAGTGAGATGTCCATATTAATGACCTGAAAGTTTCTGGAATGAAATTATCTCCAAGATATTTTTATGAAAAACCAATTTGTTTCTTTTAACTAATTAATTTAGCTTCGGTTATAGTTATGATTTGTCTTGTTAGCTTTGTTGATAATTAATCTCCAAAAATCGTATAAGGCTAAAGATTATTTAATAACATAAAAATTTGTTGTGTTATTCTATCTTATACTGTGTTGTTTTATATTGTATAGTGTTTTAATGGATCTAATGTACCCTATAAAAAATTTGTTATTTTGACATTTTAAAGGTAAAAACTAGTCGGGAAAGGGTGGAGATACATCATCGCTATTAAACATGTTTTTATTACTTAAAACAATATAATATTTGACTTTAGTACTTTCTAAATTTGTTTCCATATCTGGTCAATATTTGCCTTCTATACTATGAGTTACTCTCAAGAGTAACCTAACATATATGTTCTTCAACACCTACATTTTCGGGACTTCATACACACATTTAATAACAGGGTTAAATATGTTTTTGATATCTATAAATATATAAATTTTTTGCTTTAGTTCCTCTAAAAAAATTCTGACTTTTAGTCCATATAAAATTTTCAATTACTACTTTTGGTCCCTATTTTTATGTCAAATTTTGTATTTTTTTAATGAAATTGTGAAGAAATGTGTAAAAATATCTCCCATAAAAAATTAGAATTTTTTAACATAACATAAATTAAATATTAATTTTTAACAAAAAAATAGAAAAATTCATATTTAAATCATGTTTTGTTAAAAAATTCTAATTTCTTTTGAAGAAGTTCTTATAATATTATAAATTTTTATGTAAAATTTTATAAAATAAATGTGAATTTTACAAATGATTTTACTTAAAATGAGGGATCAAAAGCAAAAATAGGAAAAATTTTAGGGAATTAAAAGTCGAAGAATATTTTTAGAGGAACTAGAAAGAGAAGTTGACATATTTAAAATGATCAAAAATATATTTAACCCTTCATAATATAATAGTCTTCTTCTCAAGTTTAAGTTTATTCATGTATCCTCTCACCCAAGCGGAAACTCTTTGGTAGTTATACAGTTTCATCAGTGTTGGCTTACAACATCAATATGATACGTCGGGTGACCACCATATTGTGAATCAGAATATTATTAAAAACATATTGTGAATAAAAATATAGAACCTTTAAAAGAAAATATAGAAAAAACTGAATTAGAATTTTTATTATATTAACAGACCTTACATATCTTGTTTCTTTTGAGTTGCCGGTTAGATTTTCATAGTTTGAGCGAATTTCTTCTGATGTATGTGACCGTATTTAGAAGAGATATTTGAATAAACAAAAACGGATGTATCTGGCTCAAAATTTGGATCAAATCCCTCAAATTTTAAAAAATTCTCTTGCAAATAGGATCAGGGGAGCATTCCTGAACAAACAACGAATTGTTGTGAGGAGTGCTTAGAACTTATTTTAACTAAAATGTTCTCAATTTTTTAGAGCGTTCATTTAACTTCTTATGATGTTCTTCTTATCAATTCAGAAGAAAAAAATTTTATAACTTATTTTACTTAAAAAGTTCTCATAAACAAAAAAAATGTATTTGAGAAAAACTTAATCAAACTGAATTATGTCACCTATCATATCTAAACTTATTGAAACAATGTATTTCTTATTCTTTCCTTCTCCTAGAGTCTTACATTCGTTCTAATAAAGCAAGAGACACATTTTTATTTTTTTTATAATGCAAAGGACACACACAATCATTTGCTAGAAAGTCGAACAAAAAAACCATACAAAATCTTCGTACACAAGTCTTGTTTTAAATGACAGCGACTCAACCTCATAATAGGCACAAGCACAACCAACCCAAACAAACACCCATGGTATGGCTAAGGATATGGCCTAAAGCAAACAACCCAATACACTAGAAGATTCAATCAAATACTACGAGCATGAAGCACAAGACTAGTGCCAAAATACAAGACACCATACACCAAGCAAGTTTTTTTATTAACTATAAATTATTTAAAATTTTAAGTCAAATCTCAGCCAACAAACTAATCATTTTGGAATATTTCTTGTTGTGGGTTGCCAATAATTAATGTTTTATTGAGTTATATATAATGAATAGGTTTTTTGATTGAATATAATGAAAATAGGTTGGAGATGAGTTAATTTTATATATTTGGACAAATTGAGTCTTATTGAATTTATTTGAGCATTTTCTACTTCAATCACGAAAATGCTTAGATTGTTGAATTCCGAATAACTAAATTGGTACTTTCATATTTTGTGGGGACTAAATTGATAAATCTATTTTTTATGAGAACCAAATGGGACAAAATTACATTCTCGGTCAAATTTGCAAAATACAAACACTTCCATCTTATTAAACCAATCTCCCAAATACTAGAAGAACACTGTTCAAAGATTGTAAGTTTGGAGGTTGTTATAAATTCATGCATATAGTAGAAATATGTTGAATTTTGAAGTTGTTGCAAATTGGAAGTTTAGTTATGTATTTGGGAGATTGGTTTTATTGGATGTGAATGTGCATTTATTTAGTTAGTCTGAGAATGTAATTTTATCCAATTTAATCTTTCAAAAAAAAAAAAGTATCAATTTAGTACTCCACAAAAGACGAAAGTACCAATTTGGTTCCTCAGAGTTCAAAAAAAAAAAAAATTACATTTTTTGCTAAAAGGACTTTTTATTTTGTGGTTGTCGAGGTTTGAACTCCAAATCTTGCATATATTATGCATTGTCCATATCAATTGAGTTAAGCTCACGAGGACTTGCTAAAATGATTAAATTGTTTTTGTTTAATTTCTTTAAGGGACTAAAAATGTTCTTTTTTTTTTGTCAAAGAATAATCCGTCCTCCAAATTTTTTTGAGGGACCAAATTAGTGTGCCTTTAGTTATGTGCGGGTAAAAATTGAATTATATGGACAGTATTGCTATCGACATTCTCTTTTCAACACTTTTAAAAACACTCACTTTCTTATTGGTTTAAATGAAGGTGAGTCTCACATTTTGAAAATGGGTTTCACTTTTTTTTTTTTTTAAGAAAAAATGGGTTTCACTTAAAGTGGTGGGACATACATTAATTTCATCAAATAAGAGAATGAGTGTTAGAGAGAGTGTTTAAAAGAGAACGAATTCTCTCAATTTTTACTTTTTAAATCGTTACATCCACTTGAAAGAATACATTCCTCTAAAACCCATATAATCAGTCGAATCAAATCAGAATTTTTACGAAAGAACCCGAACCAAATTGCATACGATATAATGTTTGGATATAATGATTTTTTACCTTAACAACTCTTAAAAAAGTACATTTTTGTTTCATGTACAAGTACAAGCATGGAATAGTTCCGTGAGTTTAGTTCAAGTTATAAAGATAAGGAAAATGATGTATATCCCGATAACTTGATTCACGAAAGTGTCCCGATCGTTCAAAATACAAATGTATTTTTTACTGCTGACATCATGTTTGGTAAGTGGGAGCATTTTTTTTTTTTGGAATCAAAGCAATTTCAAATCGTGAAGCTTTCGGGATATGCTTCATCGGGATATATAGCATCCCTCTAAAGATAATGTATAATATATGTGACGTTTGAGGTTCGAAATCCAGACAAAAAAAAAAGTACAAACATGTAAGATACTAGCAATTTTTAAATACATGTCTCTAAAATAACAACGAAATTATTATATCATTTCAAAGTGGTGGCAATTTATAACTATACGTCACAACATTTTTGTATGGACTTGAAGTAATCATCATACTCTAATTTTTTTATGTGAGGGACCTTATACTCTATTCTTAATATCATTATGTTGGCTAGTTTAAAAAAAACACTAAATTAAAGAAGTGCCCATATTGAGAATGAGAGCTTGTAAACCTCCACTGGGTGTGTCTATATATATCATGTAGCTGAACAAATCAAACATCCATAGCTTGGGTCACATGATTGATTAGGTGACTTCTATACCTTCACAATCTTTTGATACACTCATTTCAAATCAAGTCATTAAGAATATTTTGAGAGGGTACATAATCCTTCGATACCATCAAACCAAATTGTTGTTACTCATGGTCAATCAAATGGTATCCGACAATTATTGATCAAACTTTACTTACTTTCTGATCGAATTCCGAATTATTCATAACCCTTTCTACCAATACCATCAACTGTCTGTCCCCATCTGTAATGTACTTAGCACAACACAGTTGCAAGTGGGAAAACCAAAATCTGTGGGAGCAGAAAACGCCCATCTATTTATACACATTGGGTTCTTCCATGCAAGTCAAAGAACAAAGATTTATGTAAGAATTTGGAATCCAATATATATACATTAATTGCAGCCTGCAATATGCACCACATTTCTGTTTCTTTTGTCGACTCAAATCATAGAACTTCCAAGGTTACCATAAAGGCCATGCAATCTTTCACTTAGACATGATATAGGAAAACACATGGGTGGCACCACCCCTTCTCATTCTATCAACATCAAAAGCCCATTCCTCCATGTTGTGTTCAGAATTTATTTTACTAACGACTACTGTTTGAGTGCTACAGTTTACTAGATACATAGAAAAGGGTTTGGATACTTCGTTTCTCCAATGAAACCCTAGATGCTTCAAGTGAGATAGACTCAAAAAATGTAGAAAAAAAATTCATTTATATTTAATAATGGCCGGACTCGCTTGGATTTAATAACGGACGAGCTCGCTTGGTGATGAGACCCTCTAGCTATTTTTTGTGTCTATTTCTCACTAAATTGAGTCGTTGATTTCTTTTGAAAAACAAAAAAGATTCCAACTCATATGTGAGATGTTGGAATCCCCTCAGTTTCTCAAAAGAAATGGAAGGCTCCATTATGATTTATGATATAAAGGGACATACAAAGGAGTTTGGTCGAACCAATTTTTAAAATTATTTTTAGACGCGAGTCCTACTAATATCTTTTGTCTATCTCTCAAATGAACCGCTCAATTTCTTTTATTTTTGTGAGTGTTTGATTAAAACAATGTTAAAATTTTTGAAGAAGAATTTTGTCGTTCTTGTTTTATGCGACTCGAGTGATAGTATCTACAAACCCTGTTTGTGCTAAAAAAAAAAAAAAAGTTTTGCAACAATATACATTGATGATTTGATTGATGCTCTTACACATATGTAATTATGAACCTTTCATACTTTTTTATTATGTATTAGTGTATAGAGAGAGCTGGTAACATTTAACGAGAGTTTTAAGTCTTTTTATTGATATAGAATGTTATCAGCATATGTTTTGACCTGTATGTTTTACACATATCATAATTAATTTGTAGTTTGAATCTGTTTTGAACTTAATTATCTCTGTCTCTATATAATACCCAATTCGAAGTGACCTCAATTGTCGGATACATTTCAAATACGTCCAAGATACGTGAGAGATATGGCGGTAGAAATCGATACTCACAGGATATATGATTATTGATATAGGAGTTATTGCAATTGTGCATAGGATTGTCAAACACTCTTATTGACGAAGCTCATGTGGATTCCAAAATTTTATGTGTCGACGGTCCGTGGCTATATCAGCCATGCTATATAGCACTACTCATTAGTATGAGAAAGTGGTCTTGATATTTTTTTTTATCATTTTTTGTTCTATCAATAAGTTTTTTATAAGAAGAAAAAATAATATATTTAACAATTGAGCATCATGCACGCACAATGAGTGCATTGCTAGGACTCAGAGTATCAATCAACAAACAAGGGATCAAAACTACAGCTAGCTTACAACAAAAGAATTAGCTAGGAATCATGCTAAAACACTGAATGAGATTAGTCCACTGGTGATGGAAATCAAATGTTAAGTTACTAATATTTGCTTGTAACCATATGAAAGAAGGCATTTTGACGCTTTCCACCTATTGTTGTAATAATTGGTCTAGATGCCGGAATATATGACTGTTCTTGTCTTGCCAAATAGCACAAAACAGGCGACAACCAAATCACATTTATAGCATAACACAACTTTTTGTAGTCATCTGCTAAACAAGTAAAATTTCAAAAATGATCGATTACTGGTAACCTGTAAGACACTTGTATTTCAAGCGACATCCGAACATGCACTCAAATGCTACCATAAAATGCACAACCCACAAACAAATGATTTGCAGTTTCATAAGGGCCGCATCCACTTGCACACTGACCTAAAGTTTGCGGATTGATTTCCCGACGTATCAAATTATCTTTTGTAGGAAGCCGATTTAGTAATAACCTCCGGGTCATTTGCGAGATCTTCAAAGGTTCCTCTTTCTTCTACACAATGTCCTATTATTTTGACCTTTCAGATTGCATCAAAGAACAAAGTGAAGGATACACCGTTGGTGATTTCCAAAATAATGGAATCACTTTAGAATCAAAAGTTGTAACTCTTCACCAAAAGTTGTAACTCTTCATGAGAATCATTCATATATATTGGAACATTATTATTTAATGATAGATAATGAACCATAGCATTGGTTCAAGTCAAAAATCTGATGTACATGATCATAACTTTTGGCAAAGGGGTGCTTAATGATTCATAGCATTGATTCAACTAAAATATTTGATGTGTATGATCATAACCTTTGGCAAATGGGTGCTTTCTCTCATGTGAAGGGTCATATAATGCACTATAAAGTTTGGTATTTGGGCATCAGTTTGGACACAAATTTTGTTACATTAACAACATAATTCTCCCTCATTCTCTTGCTCTAAATCATCCATCAATTCTCTAATGCATGAGTGAATTGCTGGAACCATAAATCTGTAAAATACTTATTAGAATATAAAATATTCATTGTATAAATTATTAGATAGGGTTAATTAAGTTTTTAGTCCCTATAAATATTCACAGTTTTGTTTTTAGTCCCTACAAAATAAAATCACACTTTTTAGTCCCTATAAAATTTTCCATCAGTATTTTTGGTCCCTATAAATTTTTCCATCAACACTTTTAGTCCGTGTCAAAAATTTCCATCAACAGTTTTGGTCCTTAAAATGCTTAAGAAAAATATCACAGGGACTAAAAAGTGTGATTTTATTTTGTAGGGACTAAAAATAAAACTGTGAATATTTATAGGGACTAAAAACTTAATTAACCCTATTAGATATTATTTAGAGATAATTGAGGACCAAGTTAAAGATACTTGATGTCCAAGGTACTTGATGCCCAAGTTAGAGATACTTGAGGCCCAAGACAATATCATTGTATAAATACACATTACATCATAATGAAACACATGAACTACCTCTCCCATGACAGCAACCAAGGACAATCTCACGTCTTATTCCAATATTAGTAATCATATTATTGTCGGTAGTGGTCATAATATTTTAGTTATTTATCGTGACAATGCATTACTAACCAATTCCCATACTCCCCTAGCCTTGGAAAATGTCCTAGATGCACCTAAATTAATTAAAAACATTATCTCTGTGCGCAAATTTACCATTGATAATGAAGTTATTGATGAATTCGATCCCTTTGATTTTTTTGTGAAGGATTTTCAAACAGGGATACCGTTAATAAGATGTAATAGCTCGGGTGAACTTTATCCTCTTACTTCAAGACCATCCAATCAAAGCACTTCCCCTTCCACTTTCGTTGCTAGCTTGGTAATTAAGCAAGGACATTCCAATACAATACGTGATGTGCGCACCAACTTAGCAAATAATAATATCTAATAATTTATACAATATTTATTTTATATTCTAATAATACTGTTAAGAGATACGCTTGGTGTGATTATGCAATACACATCAAGAAACTAATAGTATCGTAAAGAGGATTTGATGGTCATTCCTATTCCATCCAATATACAATTATTGGTGGGGGCGAATCGAACCTAAATGTTAATGTGGCAACCCCATACGCTTTGAGTTTTACATGCATAATCATTAAACTTTTTACATTGCAAGTGCAACCACCTCTTCTCAACAATCAAGTTATTTATCATACACCACTCAAACAGAGTGCTTTTTTCCAAGATCAAGACTCCAGTCCTATTTATCTTCCACACCCTCTTGGAACAAAATATTAGATGATAACATATTCTATCTCCCTTAATCATATTCTACCTCCCTTATCAATACATGAACTTCTTCCAGAGTATTGGCGCCATTAAACCATGTTGGAAATGGCTACCATGTTGGAAATGGCTGCAGCATTTAGAGCCCCAATCTTCATTGATGAAGCTATCAAGAATCGCAACTATATATGTTCTCTGAATAAATCCTTGTGGACCTTGATCTTAGGTATGTTTCATGATGAGATCATAGTGGAACATGATGGTGTGTCATTAATTTTGAAATCGAACATCAAACTATTCCACAATCTTGTAGTCATTTAATTGGACATTTATTTAACAATTGCAAAAATAATAGTTTAAAATAAATAAAAAAAAACTGTTCAAGAACAACTAAAGATCCATTCAAACTCATAAAAAAAATAAAAAAAAATAAATCCATCCAAACTTAACAGGAATGTTACAACAATTACTCGACAATATTAAGCTTCAATCTTATTTGTGGCTGAAAGTGAATCGTTCAAATTTTGCTTTCACTTATCATTTGTGGTGGCTTAATCCTTTACCTTGTTTGGGCATCTTTTTGTAATGGGGTGGCTTTGACCCTTTTATCATTCCTCGTCGTTTTTGATGTAATTTAATACTCTTTTGCTAATCTTTTGGCACTTCTTATGTTGAAATATCCAGACCGTTCGGTAATATATTCCATTTTAACTTCTTAGAAAAAAAACAATGTTTTCCAATAGGTTTATAAGCAAAAGAAAACAAATTTTATCTCAATGCTACATGGAAAAGATACGGTCAATGTGCCGACAAATGTATATTAGGATTTGATTACTTTGGTGGATAATCTCTAAGGCTTTGTTTGGGAGTTTAGAGGGGAAGGGAATGAAAGACTTTGAAGGGTTGAAAATATAGGAGAGAATGGTACAATATTTCACATTTTTTGTAGGAGTAATTTTTTAGAGATTGATAAATTAATGTTTATGATTAATATATTTTTAATTATAAGACTATTATAACTGGGTTAATTATGTTTAAGGTCCCTATAAATAAGCGAGCTTTTAACATTGGTCCCTATTTAAATTTTATTAAATTTTTAATCCCCAACGTTTTTTTCCGTTTGTAAGTTTGGTCCTTGCCGTCAAACTATGCTGACTAGGCTAACAGAATGCTGACCTAGACATGCCACGTGGACATTTCAAGTGATATGGCATACAGGTGGTAAATGACATCATACGTTTTTGGTTCCTATAAAATTTTGACCTTTTAAGTTTAATCCTTACTTAATTTTAATAGTGTTTTTAGTACATAAAAAAAAAAAAATATGCACTCAGTTTTAGTCCCTACTAAATCTAAATTTGCTTAATTATGCTTAAATTTTTAAGATTTTGAACAATTTTTTGCACAAGTGTTATGAACATTACGAAAAGTTTGTCAAAAAAAAGAACATTACGAAAAGTTTATTTGCAAAATTTTATTTCTGCGTCCAGATTTTTATTACTTTTATTTTGAACATTTGTCTTTTAAAAAAATTTATATTTAATTTATTTCATGTTAAAAAATTCTAAATTTTAGTAAACGAACCTTTTGTGATGTTCTAAACTTGTATCAAAACAATCATTGAAAAATTTAAGTTTTTAGAAGAGCGTAGCCGGCGTGAATAAAAATATGGACGCAAAAATAAAATTTTAATATAATTTTTTGCGGATGAACTTTTCGTAATGTTCTTAACACCTGTGCAAAAAATTGTTCAAAATCTTAAAAGTTTAAGCATAATTAAACAAATTTAGATTTAGTAGGGACTAAAACTGAGTGCGTAATTTTTTTATATGGACTAAAAGCACTATTAAAATTATGTAAGGATTAAGCTTAAAAGATCCCAATTTTATAGGGACCAAAAACATATATGTCATTTACCACATGGCAGCCATGTCACTTGAAATGTCCATGTGGTATGTCTGAGTCAGCATTTTGTTAGCCTAGTCAGCACAGTTTGACGGCAAGGACCAAACTTACAAACGGATAAAAACCCTTCTCCAATATAATTTTTAAGTTCCCCCAAATGAGAAAAATTTTGTATTATGAAGAAAATTGAACCCTCAAAGCATTCTCCACTCAATGTCATCTATATCTTGCACTTGCTCCTTTCTTTTTTATCAAACCTCTGCCTTCCCTTGTCCTCCGAACTCGCAAACAATACCTAAAAGAAGATATTATGTTACTAAGGTTTATTCTATTTTCATAATGGTTTATGTTGTTGAATTTTATGGATTAACCTTAATCAAGAATTACAATAATAAATCATTATATCAACTATTAATTCTAATTATAATATTGCATTGTAATTAGAAACGGACCGTGATGGATTAGACTTCTCATAGTAAGTCTGTTGAGATCTCTCTCTCCCTACTAGTGCTTATATATCCCGACTATTCCATTGAGTCAGATAACTTTTCATTCTAAAGCATTAAGAAGTGAGAATAGAGTCTCTCAACCCTACTCCTTTCCTGGTTTCTATGACAACATCATTCAACTACCATCTGATCATGGTACACATTTACCGTATTTTATAACATGCCATAATTTTGTATCCATGATTTTGGACTATCTCCGTTAAATTTCCTTCATATAGAATTTCAACATGTGGCATTCGCTTAAATAGTATTTCGACACAAGAACATAATGTTCAAGGAATATAGAATCCAGAACAGTAGCATCAAACTATACGTGATTATGAAACACCAGAATATATTTAGCTACAATCTTGATGTTTGACAAAATGTATATAATGGTTTATACTTTATAGTCATGGTTGATTTTTATTTCCCCTTGTATTGTGCACCGTGAAAAAAGTTCATACAACTATATAGGCCTAAAGATTATTACTGATAGTTTACATTTCCACTATTTGTCCAGCTAGAGACAGTTTTGACTAGATGATTATTCACAATGAGTGCAATACAAAATGAAACTAGAGACTCAATGCATATTTTGAAGGCACACCTATGCCACTGATTGGAGCATGTAATCCTTTAGAATCACTTCTCTGAGAGCATCTTTTCAATTTCACCATTTTTGTTGTACATATCCACAATTTTCTTAGCATATGAAGGCATGTGTCTATCAGCCCTGCAACCATTTATGTTTCAACAATATAAACAAATCACACTTTTGCATCAAAGTGAAGACGGCCATAAATAAATTATCTTGCATACCTTTCCTTTCCCCATAACCGGTTTACGTATAAATAGTTCCGAATGGTGTGATAATCAAGCGAGTATCGTGCAAATTCAATGCCCTTTGGACCAACCTGAACATAGAAAGCAGAGCCAAAAAACATAAACAAAAAATTACTATGTTAAGCATATAAATGTTGTATACATATATCAAATTATCAATGGAAAAATTGTTTAAGAGCCATTTACCAAATTTAGTAAAAATGCAATCAGGTTTCCAACAAATTTTGGGGCAGGCTGAGGAGGACCTCTTCCTGATTAAATCAGACATTCCAAGGAAAAATAATCAAATATTCATCGTTAATCAAAACAAATAGAGAAAAGATACTTAAGGTAAAAACCATGGTAAGTTAACTTCATGTTCTCCCATGGAGAGATAAATCCACAGAATTTCATCAAAAAGAAAATATCTTAAATAAAGCAAGTGAACATGAGGTCAAAATCAGTGTTCTCAGATAGTGGCCATAGCATAGAAGCATTTGAATAAACCGCAATTGGCAACACTGGTCCAGATTCAAGTACTAAATATAGGATCATAATCACAAAAAAAGTGTAATAGAAACTTCTATAAAATAAATACATTACAAAATGAATTCCAAGCATACCAAATTTAGCTTTATCATCAGCCTTAACAGTTTCCATGACAAATGGTCGCCTGTCCCCCTGAATAATACTACGAAAAATTATATCTGTTTTTTTCGAGAGAGAGGATTCTTCAAAGAAACAACGCTGCTAACTTACTGAATTAATTGTTGGAGTAATCTCTAGTAAGTTCTTTACAAGACTCATCATCTCTCTTCCACGTTCATTCCTGTCATTTCAAGAATAAAATATGCAGAATCAACTTCTAGTAAAACCATATGTCTTCAAGAAACATTTATGTATGACAATTCAAGAAAAAATGTAGACCCAAAGAATGTGCAAAAAGTGACTTAGACATCTTCAAAGTAGCTTTACCTGACAGTAATATATTGTGGATGTTGTGTCATGCTGATTCCAGAATATTTTGGTACGCCCATATATCCAACGACCAAGTCCTGAAAATATCATACCATGTAATAAAGTGATAGTTTTTTATAATGAAAAAAATGATGGTGAAGAAATTGGAATGGAACAATGTGTATACAAGTGAACAAGTAGATGTAAAAAACTCGGTCGTCCTAAGTTCAGGTGAAATAAAATGCATGCTAAAATGACAAGAAAGTTGAGAAGAGAATGACTTACTGCTAAACCATTTGTATAGTCAAAACAGCTGCAGAAGAGAGAGAGATTCTGACCAATTAGTGCAACATAAAATGAAGGACCATATAAGAAATCAAAACGAAACCAAACTCGTGACTCTAAACACAGTAAGAGAATAAATAACCTGTAGCAAGATGGAGCAATAACATCAACCAAATCATTTGCTGGGAGACAGAAATAAGGAACCTGTTCAAGTTAAAATTTAAAACTAAATGAATATTTTTGTTTGTGAATCCATGGAATAGTAAAATAAAAGGGTCTTCTTTTACCTCTTCAATACGACCGTCCAAATGCTTCAAGTGAACCTGCCAGGAAGTTTAAACCGGCACTGAGTAAGGCAATATATAACCTTGGTAATAAAGCAAGAGACGGAGTTATTGATTGCGAATGGTGGACCATGGAGGAAACCCAAAAATCTGCAGTTTTAAGCCATCATGCAACGCCATGGCGCAGCCAACCTTCACAAATAGGCCATGGAGGTTGTAGAAAAGTCTGAGGGCAGTTGGCATGAGGCTATAGTAAACCATTATTTTAAATGAATCAGTTGGTATAATGAATTGTCCAATTTATATTACATTGCCTGACCAATACATTGTGGTAGTACTGAGGACAGAAACTTTTCATCAAAGGTTTTTCCTCTTCGCAAAATGTTATTCTACAAGAGTTCTTGTTCCATTCGCCTAATGCAATTTTCTAAATGACTCCTTTTTACCCTTATTTCTCCACATTTAACCAATTGAATCTACTCTAACTAACTGCCCCACCTAACTACTACGAGCTCCCTTTTTTCTCTTGAGAAAATACCCATCTCATCTTCTTAATACATCAAGCTGCCTACGCCCTAGGGCCATGTTACATCAAGATGTCTACGCCCTAGGGCCATGTTGGATAAACAGCTAAACTAAGTGCTTATAGTATAAGGGATTATCACATAAGTGCTGATGTATAAACTATTTTTATCAGAAAAGGTAATATAAAGTCACAATTTTCATATAAGCCATAAACAATTTCCGTAAGCTATCTCAGGAAGCTAATGGAAATAAGTAGAAAACAACTTATGGACATGTAATAAGTTGTTTTCATACACTCTTCTAAACAGTCTAACAAGTGTTTATGCTAATAAAAAACTTAAATAAACTAATTCAAACAGGTCCTTATAAAACATGAGTTTTCAGCAGAGAACCTTGTAATCTTGCATAAACTCATAATGGAGAACTGTTTCAGGGGAATCACTCGCAGCATTTAGAAACTTATCCAGTCCTTCCCTGGTTCCATTGTCCACTGTCGAATAAGGAACATAGAAATTTTGAATTTGTCCAACATAATCAAAACATTGCAACAAAAATGATGAATAGCAAACACAAGACCTGCATACCACAATTTGTGCCTAAAACATAGAGCTTATCCAAATTCAAGTGGTGCTCCACAGATCTTAATGCTGCAATTGAAGAAATTATTCTGCATTACAATATAACCAGTCACAATGGAGAAAGGGAATGGAAACTAGAAAAGAATAAACCTTTACAGTAGTTGTACCTTGGACCTGGCAACCTACACCACAGAAAAGAAGACGCTTGACACCTGCAGCCTGTCAATGATGAAAATTCAAACAGTCATAGAATGAATATAAAAAGGCTTCTTTGAACAATATCTGAGATTGAAAATAGGACATGCACAGTTGGTGTAAACTAGTTTTACACTTACGTTCAATGAGAATAAAGTATTTTGTAGTTATTTTAAAATGCTGTTACAAAAAGAGCTTTTTTGGCAATATAGAGTTCTAACTGGATGGATGACAGTGTCAAATAATTTTACACTGACAATGTATATCTATTAAACTTAATCTAAAATTGATGGAACTAAACAGAGGAGTGATATATGCACATAAATCATTGGAAATGGATATGTTGTCTTCTCTTCCAGTTTTTTTTTTTTTTTGAGAGGTTCTCTTAAAGTTACATACTGTAATAATTTAAGTATTTGACCTTCTTGGACTCTCTACAAGTTATTCTTGATACCAACAACTCCGTTGTAGATCTCTCTCCACTAAGGGTCAGAGAAATAACATAAATTGTAAGAAAATATCCAGCTCAAAACAATGAACAACTTTTTTTGATGGACCAAATGCTCTTAGGCATTGTCAAAAAATGTGATCATTTTACTGTCACATCTCAACTCTTTTTCCCCTCTTAATTTTGTTGGAAAAAAAAGAAGAATGCAAAAACAATTGAATTACGTAGAGAACATCCTCAAAACTCTCATAATCAGCCAACAAAAATGGTCATTAGCATCTCCCGAATTCTAATAGTTTGAAGATTCCTAGAAATTGAGAGCACATGGCAAATTAAAGGCATACGATAAAATGACAATGGGTCTGATTTCTTTGTGATGTTTTATTAGGATCCTAGCAATGGAGGATCTTCCAAAACTAGGGAAATCGGATTGTTCGCCCGTAGCTTTTATCTCCTACTCTAGAGCACTATCAACACAATTTTCAAAATAAGCTTCCTAATCTCTCTAAGGGAAGTTTAGTAGTCTCATTTATAAGTCATAGGACTAGAGTACAGTTTATTAGAACAGAAAAACAAATTTGCCTAACTACCGTTTCTCTTTTTCCTATAATACACATACGTAATTATATCTTTTGTTGAGTATTCTTTTAGGTGCCTATCATGTTTCACATAATACCAAGATACTAGAACACCTTAGACAGAACTTCCACGTGGTTTGTAACCTTCATCCATTTGAATGAAAACTTCTTTTAAATATCTTTCATGAATAAAATAGATGATTTTAATTGTGTAAAGAATTTGAATCTACGTGCAATTGAAAGATGTAAACACTAATCAGTGCTTATATGACACATTCTCCAACAAAAAGGGAATCACAAACCTCAACAAGCGCGAGGGTATTAAGGTTAGGAGATAATGTTGGCTTGACACCTTTAGCAGCCATCACTTCTTCTGGTGTCCTGCATGAAATGAAGTACTTTAATAAGTAAACCTATATAGTGAGATAATTAACAGATTCAATTGAAAATGAAACAACCAGATGGAAACCTTGCTAAAACAGGTCTGGGAGCAAATCTGTCGTCAGGATCACTGTGATATACAAAGTTAGATCAATGTTATTTACAAAGAAAGGTAGTCAGATTATAGAAAGAAAAACATTAGAAACATGGACTCCAATCAAAACATGTAGATTATTCACGATACCTTTGTACACAAATGACAGCTTCAACCATGCCTGATTTAAGCATTTCAATTGCAATGGTTGTTACTATACCAGTCCACTGAGCTCCTATGAAAATAACAAATTTTACAAGTAAAACTGTCCATCAGAACTTTGATAACATGACTATGCCTATCATAGACATAAATGTAAAAATAATTTAATCAACAAATTAGTTGCAACTGCAGGACATTTCAGAACACAATTTCATTGTACAGCAAGTCAAGTAAATCTTAAATTACAATTAAACTTTTGGTCTGTCCAAAAACTCAATGAGGGCCTGTTTGCATTTACTAATTTAAGCTTAACTACTAGGATAGGAACCTGTAAAACTGTTAAAGAGAACATATAGAAACAATTTATGAAATGTCCATAAGTTGCAATCAGCCTATTTCCATAAACTCTCCTTGATAGCTTATGAAAACAACTAATAGCCTATATGAATTCAGTTTGACTTTATTTTATCTTTTCGTTATAGAAATGGCTTATACATAAACACTTGTATGATAAGCACTTAATTAAGTTGTTTATCCAAACAAGGCGTTAGTCATTGACATTGAAACCTTACTCCAAGGCCCATCATTTTTTTCACTCCCTCTTGTCCTCATAAAGTTATTGTAAAGGGCTGTCAAATCAAGCAATAGTAGTATTTACCATACCATGTAAAAGCATCCAATTTATAGGGTAATCCATGAAATTGATAAACCGAAACTGAAATCGGTTCAAACTAAATACTAAAGGAAACAGAAATATTTATATCAATGAAACATTTCAATGGATCCTAATTTCTATGATCCTAAATAAATTTAGGAGGCCATCACAGTATGATAGGAACAAACTGGTATTACTACAAAAAATGGGGAACAATTTCTGGATTATAGAATAGTGGCAGAGCTTTGAGGGTTTTCCCACCTCCCAATGCCAAAAGGCCCGTATTCTTTCAAATGACAAGTTGATGTCCTCCCTATTTATATGCAGCCTAACTATTCCATTATCTAATTACCCACAAAGGGGTTACCTACCAATGTCACATACCAGAAAACCATTGAAAAAATGCTTCTTAAAATGTAAAGAATGGCCAAGAGGTCCCACCAAAAAACCAGGAAAGAATAATTTAAAATGCTTAGTTTGAACTCTAAAACTTAAGAGCAATAAATACACTGAACTCAAGTCTCTCGAATTTGATATAGTGTCATACTCATTAGAACGAGGAAGCATAAGAGTTAAACAATTTTAAAGTCAGAATATACCTTCGACAGGGTTAAGTTTCCGAGCATACAGAAGTTCCTCATAGACCCCTAAGTAGGTCTCATCTAAGGTATCAGTTTTTCTCCCTCTACCATGAACAACAGGTTCCAATTTCTGAGACAGAAAAAGAATGATAAAGAGCCCAATCAATTTTGGTTTGTATAAACTTTGTCATTTTCTGGATGTAGTTATATCAGTTATGAAAATTCTCATCATTAATGCTTATAAGAATATGAAGGCAATGCTTGAATTAGGCATAAAATGAATGAAGTTCAATTTAATGCTGAAATCATAAAGAAATAACTGCTGCATATTGAATTTCAATTCGATATAATTCCTTATCAGCTTTGTGCAACAAAATGTACTACCATAGTCATGATAAGTAATCATTCAATAGAAGTGAACCATTTTCTTATCACTAAAAGTAAATCTGGTTCAAATGCCAGATTCATCTACACTAGAATGGCTGCTTTTTTATTATTTCCACTAGGTGCAAACTAATTGATGAGATAATGTGGCTAAGCAACGCAGCTTTGTTCCCAAAAAGTATCACCTTGTTAGCAACTTTGTAAAATAAGCGGACATAAAACTTTAGTCGGAGAAGAAAAGGGTTCCTTTCCTTCAAGCAGGAGCTGGTGTGCTCTATTATCTATGTTCTTTTCTCTTTCAGATTCAAGTCCTACTATGTTTTTACACTTGGCCTAACTAACTCATCCTTACAACACTGGCCTCTAAGATAAAGGGTGTCTCTCATTTTAATTTTTTAGGAGTTATCTCTTTTAAATGCGAGACTCGGGTTTTTTTCAATATACCCTTCATGCCCAGTACTATTGGACTGGATGCGTGGATAACTTGATGGACGGCCCAAATGAATAGCTCTGCCGTATTATTTTTTTAATATTAAGACTAACTCAACCTTACAAAATCAACTTGATCCCTACATCTGACATAATGCTAACAATTACAAACAATATTAAAAAGTCCTTTCATATCACATAATGATTTCAAAATCAAAAAACAGAATTTTTTAACCAAGTTGATGAGTAAAGTTTACATGACATGGATAAGCATCACTCATAAATTAAAGAGAGTTACTTCAATTTTAGACATTCCATCTCCCAAGAAAGCACAAGCATTCTTAACATGAGCAATATAATATGTATCACACAATCCACACTGACTGCATTGATCTTTAGCTGGGTAGGTTCCACCTGGAGGGATAGGTTTTGACCTTTTCCTCCAGTCTTGTTTTGAAATGGAGGATTCTGCTACAAAAAGAAGAAGAAGGGTAAGACTGATATGAGAAAAGAGAAATGAAGGAAGGTTGCATGCACACTATGAAGCACGGACGCTCATCAAATTAGGCATGTCCCAGACACAGACACAACACCGACACATATAATTAAAATTATGTATTTTCTTAAATTATTATCAGTGTCGGCTTAACAGTGGTTCATAGCATGCAGAGAAAAAGAAGAGGTGGTAGGTAGTACTTTACCTTGTGATGAAGAAGAAGCACGGATGGAGAGAGAAAGGGGTAGCGAAGAGAGAGAAGACATTGCTTAGCAGTAAACTCAGTTCAGCTGAGTGAGTGAACACCGATGATGATGTGGCTTTTTCTCTTTCACACAAGTCACAACATTAGTAATAAAGAAGAGGATTTTTTTTTCTTTCTCATGTTAACTCTTCTGTTTTGTCCGGAAAAAGAAAAAAAAAGTAAGTACCAGAGTTTGACATGTATTATTCACTTAATTTATTTTGATCAAATGTACTATAAAAGAAAATGTTCTTTATTTCAAAATAATTGTTACATTTTTTTTTTCATATACATGATAGTACACAATTTTGATCATAATTATTTTTAATACTCTATTAACAAAAACTATTAAGATTTGTCTTTTTATTTATAATAGAAATAAATATGCTCAAAATTAAAGTTATATCAATACTATACACTGTCAAATTGTAACAATTATTTTGATCAGAATGAGTAGTGTATAAGTTTGTATTATTCTATTTATCTTAATGAATATTATAAAATATTAATTTTTATAATTTTTTTTAATAAATAATTAAACTTATTCATAATTAAAATTGTACACCGACATGATTGAAACTAAAATCGTAAAATTGTTTGGGACAGAAAGAGTAATAATTATAAGAATTTTCTTTGGGATTTGCTTTTATTTTATTTTAAGAAAGAAATAAAACTATTTACAACATACCTCAATTGAAAATTTTCATTTTATTGAAGTTTTTATTTTTGTATTAACCTTCCATTCCTAGAAGATGGGATCTTAGCAATTCAAACTCAAGTTATTCTCAACAATTTGTTTTTTTATGAACCTCATTAACCATTTCATCTGTTTGATTATTTTATTGATGTTATATTCAGTAGACACCAACCCATTGAATATAACTCATTTTTACTATTGATGTTGGATTCACTAGACACCAACCCATTGAATATAACTCATTTAATGTTAAGGATAGTTTTTGAGTAAAAAATCAATTTTATAACATTAAAAAATTCATTATCATTGGTGTTTATTAATAAAAATCTCACAATAAAGACCAAAGGGTATATTAGTTCATTTCTGTATACTCCTCCGTTTTTTCTCTTTTGATGTTTTACCTCTTGACACAAGTCTTAAAAAGTAATTAAAGTATACAAATATTTGTATGTTTTGGACTAAAAAGTGCTTATTTGTAAACTTGGAAAAAAATATTAAATATACTAAAACATCAAATATTTTGAAATAGAGTTGAAGTCCTAAAACATCAAAAGAAAATGAGTTAGAGGTTTAGTCATATAATGAAACAACAAGAATCAACTCTTTTGGATCTAAAAGCTTATGAGGAAGGACTTAGAGGTTTTGACTTCATTTGTAAAACTTATGAAGAAAAGCTCAAGTATCTTTGTCAGAAGCTACAAGAAAAATGTGATGGAAAACCTTTAAGTAAACATGAAATTGTTCCTGAAGATTTTATTATATCTGGCATTGACAGAAGCAAAGTAGCTTCTATGATTTATAGCATTTACAAGAACAATAGTAAAGGGATTGGATTCTCAGAAGGGAAACCTAATGGAATCAGTCTTAAAGCATGTTGTGAATGCATCAAGGAAGGATTGAAAACTTTTTTTGTGCCTGAAGGTGCTAAGTCTGAAACTGTTGTTCAGTCACAACTTGAAGCTTTTAGTTCTAAGATTAAGAATATTTCAAAGTCAAGGAACTCTAAGTTTAAGGCAATGATAAACTCTGACTCTAAGACTCCAAAGATCAAGATTCTGAGGAGATTAGAACATGTACCTCAGAGTCTGATGAACTCAGAATCTGGTGTCTTAAAGCCTAAGTTTCAGAGGAAGAAAACAGTTGTTGCTTCTTCGAAACCAAAACAAAAAGGTGTTAAACCTAAGGTATTGAGTGATCAGAAGCTACCAAACTTTCAGAACAAGGTACAAAAGAAGAAGAGTAAAACTTCCAGTACTAACGTCAAAGGACCCATAAAGATATCGGTACCCAAATATGAAATTGTCAATATTTGGGATATGCCTAAGAGCAAAGGAAAAGCAAAGATCTTGGTACCTAGACAGCGGTTGCTCAAGACACATGATAGGAGAGAAGTCTATGTTCCTTACTCTAATAACAAAAGAAGGAGGAATTTTGAAATTTGGAGGCAACCAAACTGGCAACATCATTGGTACATGAACTATTGGTAACTCTTCTAACTCTATTATAAATGTGTGGTTGGTAGATGGTCTTAGACATAACCTACTTAGTATCAGTTAGTTTTGTGATAATAATTATGATGTGATGTTTGATAAGACCAACTGCACAGTAGTTAACAAAAACGATAACTCCATAATATTTAAGGGAAAAAGGATAGATAATGTCTATAAAATTAACTTCTCTGAACTGATTGATTAGAAGGTAGTTTTCCTTCTATCAGTGAATGATAAGAAGTGGGTCTGGCGCAGAAGGTTGGGACACGCCAACTGGAGATTAATCTCTAAACTTAGTAAGTTACAACTTGTCAGAGGCTTACCAAACATTGATTATCATTCAGATGCACTTTGTGGTGCATGCCAGAAAGGGAAGATTATGAAATCTTCTTTTAAAACAAAAGACATTGTCTCAATCTCCAGACCCTTAGAATTACTCCATATTGATTTGTTTGGACCAATTAATACTGCATCTTTATATGGAAGTAAGTATGGATTAGTCATTGTTGATGATCACAACAGATGGACTTGGGTTAAATTCCTAAGAAGTAAAGACAGTGCATATGATGTGTTCAACAGCTTCTGCACTCAAATACAGTCTGAAAAAGAAATGAAAATTTTAAAGGTCAGAAGTGATCATGGGGGAAAATTTGAAATTGTCCATGAATTCTCTTCTCTTAGAACTCCAAAGCAAAATGGAGTTGTAGAAAGAAAGAATAGAACTTTACAAGAAATGGCTAGAACCATGATTCATGAAAATAATTTGGCTAAACATTCATGGGCAGAAGTAGTGAGTACAACATGTTATGTCCAAAATAGAATCTATATTAGACCTATCTTGGAGAAAACAACATATGAACTCTTTAAGGGAAGAAGACCCAATATCTCTTACTTTCATCAATTTGGATGTACCTGTTACATTCTAAATAATAAAGTCTACCTAAAGAAATTTGATGCCAAGGCCCAAAGAGAAATCTTCTTAGGTTACTCTAAAAGGTCAAAGACATACATAGTGTATAATTCAGAAACATTATGTGTTGAAGAATCAATGCACATCAAATTTGATGACAAGGAGCCTGGAAGTAAAACTACATAGGAAGGTGATAGTTTTGCTGATATACAAGCACCGGAAGATACTTCAGAATCTGATCAGACTCAAGAGTCTGAAGAAAGTCCAGAAGCTGAATCCACTTCAGAAGCTCAAAATGAAGTTGCTTCTGATGAAGCTCAAGATGATTCCTAGCAACCTAATCAATCCAAGAATACATTCAAGTACAAGCCTTCACATCCAGAGGATCTAATCATTGGAAACAAAGAGATTCCCAGAAGAACAAGATCATATTTCAGACAAGAAGAGTTTATAATGGCATTGTTATCAGTGATAGAGTCTGCTACTGTAGATGAAGCACTATCAGATGATGGATGAATACTAGCAATGCAAGAAGAACTCAATCAATTTCAAAGAAATGATGTGTGGGATCTGGTACCCAAGCCTCAACACAAGAACATTATTGGAACAAAATGGGTATTCAGAAACAAGCTTAATGAACAAGGAGAAGTAGTAAGAAACAAAGTTAGACTTGTTGCTCAAGGTTACAGTCAACAAGAAGGCATTTATTATACTAAAACATTTGCTGTAGTTGCAAGATTGGAAACAATTAGGTTACTTCTATCCTATGTAGTAAATCATGGCATTATATTATATCAAATGGATGTTAAGAGCACATTTCTCATTAGAGTGATATCTGAAGAAGTGTATGTCAAGCAACCTTCAGGTTTTGAGGATCTGAAGTATCCTGACCATGTTTATAAGCTCAATAAATCACTATATAGTCTTAAACAAACTCCTAGAGTCTGATATGATAGACTAAGTAATTTCTTGATTGAAAATGATTTTAAAAGAGGTCAGGTTGACACAACACTCTTTAGAAGGACTCTTAAGAAAGAAATTCTTGCCATGCAGATTTATGTTGATGATATAATATTTGGTTCTACTAATGCATCTCTTTGCAAGGAATTTTCTAAGTTAATGCTGGTGACAAGATTGAAAGAAAATCAACCAGTGGAAACTATCAGTTTCTTGGTGAGAATCTGATATCTTGGGCTAGCTAAAGACAAACAACTATTGTTATGTGTACAGCAGAAGCAGAGTACATCTCAGCTGCAAGTTTTTGTACACAACTACTTTGGATGAAACATCAATTAAAGGACTATCAAATTAATGCTAACATTATTCCCATTTACTGTGATAATATTGCTGCTATTTGTTTGTCAAAGAATCCAATTCTACATTCTATAGCCAAGCATGTTGAAATCAAGCACTATTTTATTAAAGACTATGTTCAAAAAGGAATTTTGGATATACAATTCATTGATACTGAACATCAATGGGCTGATATATTCACTATGCCTTTAACTGTTGAAAGATTTGATTTTATAAAGAAAAATTTGAACATGCACTTTGTGTTTGATTAAATGCTTGCCTATGGATAGGAATTTAGGTTCTAAAGTTGTTCAGAAGCTATAGTCCATCAGAAGCTCTTCACTGAGGTTATGAGGAAAATGTGCTTCTGATGACATCAGCATTTGAACTCCAGATTATGGACTTCTTGCTTCTGATAGCAGTATTAGTGGAAACGTTGGAAGTTACTTTTTAGTAACACCTGTCTCACTAGCATGGCAGTTACTCTGAGAATATCTGACGTGGTCTATTTGTATTGGTTTATAACTTAAGAGGGCAATGATGAATTTTTGCTTTGAATTTACTATCTCGCGCCCCCTTTGTCATTAATGTTATGTTTGTGTGTCCCCTTCTGTTTTGCAAACGTTTTGGATAAAAACACTTAGACAAACTCACACATTACTAACACCATTACCTACACTTGTTGTTTTTAGACTATTCTTCGTAAAAATCTCTTCTTTTTCAAAATCAAACCTTAGAACCCTAAATCTTCATCAATCCTCATGGCATCATCAAGTTCTACTCAAGCCACTTCTATGAAAATAGATTTTGGTGAATCTTATAAAATCAGAGGCAGAATTATGAAGATCTCTGAAGATGAGTTGATTGTTCAAGTTGAGAATCATGTAAATTTATTTCGTTAACTCATCACAAGGTTGATCTCACAAGCTATCTTCATTATCAACAACTGGATGGTTACTTTAAGATGCTAAATGGACCAACTTATGAGAATCTAGTGAAGTACTTCTAGGTAAGGGATGAGATTTACGACAAGGATGCTGCTAAGCTAGAAGAAGACGAAAAGATTTTGATAGACCCTAGCCTGGAAGGTAAGACTAAAGTAGAAATCGGCTTGAAAGAATTTACCAGAACTGAGATTTGCTCCACAATAATGGGAATTCCTATCACCATTACTGAAGAAATCATTGGAAGAGCATCTAGAAGAGATGTTAATGGTAAATTTCAATGGAAATTGCACAAGAAGACAAGCTCCTGGATTCAAACAACATATGAGACCTGGTACAAGAACAATGCTTCTGACAAATACAAGGACATGCAAAAAGAACACAAGGTTCTTCAAAAGCTTATGTAGGAATGCTTCTTACCCAAGGGAGGAGGGGTAGATACATTGTCTTTGGAACACAAGGTTTTCTTACACTTTCTTGTCAAATTTAAGAAAGTAAACCTGCCAAGATACATCTTTCATCACATGCTATGGGCACTAAAGGAAAGCCAAGAGAAGGACAGAAGATTCATTCCTTATGCAAGGCTGCTTCAGAAGTCTTCTATCAAGGAGGTATTCTAAATGCTCTCAAGGTTTCTAGGGTAGTCTCTGATGATCAGTTGGGCACAGTGGTTGGCAAATACATCAATGGCTCTACTTTGAGAAGTATGAACTTGGTAAAAACTGTTGATAAGTTGGAAACTGATTTGAAGGAGTCAATGATCGTGTCTGATCTTATGGTTGATTTTCCTCCAATCTCCAAGGAAAATAATCCTAAGGTACTTGTTGCATATGTAACAACTCACTATGAGCAGACTCGAGAGATCATCAATCTTAGCTCTATACCAAATACTATGGCTGGTACTCCTCTTAGGATTGCCAAGAAGAGAAAATCCAAGAAATTCTCATCAGAAGCTGTTGAAGTTGAAGCTTTTGAACCAAAGCCTAAAAAGGCTAAGAAGGAAAAGGATGTTCCTCACGTGAATATAGTTGAACCTGTTCTTCCAACTATTCAAGAAGAAGTTGAGGACTTAGAGCCAGTAAAGGTTCTAGACAAGAGAACCAGAGGTGGGAAAACATTTGGATCTTCAGAAGTTGTACCTGTCCAGCCTCAATCTAAGATTCACAAGAAAAGAAGAACAACTATAAGGAAGATGAAGGAATCACAATATGTGCTGCAAGAAGATGCAGATGTTGAAGCTGCTACTGATCTTGTTACCAGGATGGAAATAAACAAGAAAGTTGTTGAAGCCTCTCTCTTAGAAAAAGTTGTTGCTCTTGCAAATGAAATTGAGATTCTTGCTACAAGTTTGATGAACGACATTGTTGCTGAAGATGCTCAGAAGGTTGTTGAGTTAGCAGAAGATGTCCAAGAGTTAGTTACTGAGGAAACTGGTGAACTGTTGTAGGCTGCAATGGAAGTTCAGAGGGAAGAACCTGTTTGTTCAGAAGTTGGCACTTCAGAAGCTGCTACTTCAGAAGATACTAGAGGTAAGAGTCCTTCTCACACTATCTTTGATAATGTAACATAATTAGACACTTCCTCACCCTCATCCAGCTCAGATACAGCCTCAACCCCATCACCAACTAACCAAACTTCTGATAAACCTGATGATGTTTATGTACCTATGTATCCTTCTGTCAAAGAGAGAATAGATGATATGATTCAGAAGACTATAGATGTTAGTCAGAAACTACTTTCTAATCACTAGTTTCAACCAGGGTTTTTGAAGCCACTTCAAACCATTAAGACAGCTTCTGACACTCAAACATCAAAATCATCTCAACCACAATCTTCTAGAAAACCAAGTGATGATTCTGTAATTGATTATTTGTCTGATCATCACAAAGGAGAACTACCTGGTTATGCTGCAAACACAGAAAAAGCCTCTAAAATAGCTTCTGATAAAGTTATTTTAGAAAGCCCTCAACAACATCAACCTGAACTAAGGCCAGAATCTCCAAACCCTATTCCACATGATTCTCAATCACCTAGTCAATCTGTTTCTGATGCTAACACTCTAGTGTCAGTAGAACAAACTCATGTAAAACAACCAATCATTGTAGCTTTGCCTGCTTTCTTTTCAGAAGCTATAACTGATTCTCAACCATCTCATGAACAAGCTCTTGAATCTGGTTTTACAATCACAACAGATTAAGATGTTGAAGATGAACATGCTATTCAAACTGGAACCATCTTAAACTCATCCTCCCCATTTGTCTTAGAGTAAGTTCATGACC